>Ga0209737_10001448_pt1 | contig 17046 bp, 15 predicted proteins | sample TergutCu122P3_FD_187284 | JGI IMG/M metagenome (GOLD analysis project Ga0209737, IMG submission 187284) | Cubitermes ugandensis P3 segment gut microbial communities from Kakamega Forest, Kenya - Cu122 P3 (SPAdes) (version 2) | ecosystem: Host-associated > Arthropoda: Insects > Digestive system...
CCGGGAAGAACTGCTGCGAGAACAGGGCGGGTGACACCCTTAATGCGTCCGATACCGAGTGTTGCCGCAGCCATCGTCGCACCGGTCGATCCCGCACTGAAGAAGCCGCCCGCATCACCGGACTTAACGAGCTTGCATCCCACGACGATAGAGGAATCTTTTTTGGCGCGAATCGCATGCGCGGGATGCTCGTCCATCGCGATGACTTCGCTCGCCCCCACGCACTGCACTCTGTCGGCACCCTCAAGTAAGGCGATGGCGTCCGGCAAACCGACCGCGACTACGCGCAGGTTTTTGTCGGCGTCAATTGCTCTACGGATTCCTTCGACTACGACTCTCGGCGCGTAATCCCCACCCATAACATCAACCGCTACAACTGCTTGATCCATGTCGCCCTCTCAATTCATCCCAAATGCAAAAGGGCAGGTCACCGCCTGCCCGATTGTTTAATCGTCAATTACTATGACTTCCTTGCCCTTGTAATACCCGCAACTTGAGCATACGGTGTGAGGAAGCTTAGGATCGTGGCACTGCGGACATTCCTGAATGTTCTTTGCCTCAATCTTATGACTGGATCTGCGAGTGTTAGTAACAATCCGACCCACTTTTCTCTTTGGAACTGCCATATTAAATACCTCTCTTGCTTGCAATTTCACGCAGTGGAGTATTGTACCACAAAGTTTAGGGTGTGGTTTTCAATTCACACGAAGCGTTTTTTGCGCTCAACGCGTTTTTTGCGCGGTTTTATGCTACCACTGGAGCCAGTAGTTTATCTGGGCGCGACCCTCATCATCGATTACGGTTGCGGCATCAAAGTAACCGGCGTAACGCTCAGGACGGTTGCTCAGTCCATTTCCATCGACGAAGGCACGCTCCTCGACGCGTGATACGCCGGAGTAGTGCTCGTAGCTGTTCGGCCCAATCAGGCTGAACGAGCGATAGCCAAACGCACGAAGCGCTTGGGCACCCTCGCTATCTTGAGCAAGCGCATCACCAAACGGCCAGAAGAACAGATTCGTCGTGCCGACTATATTGGAGGTCTGATCGACCCACAGTTGCGCATCGTTGACGATCTGGTCAAGCGTCAGCGTCGACATCTCGACGTACTCGAAGCCCAGACTCGCAAACGTGTATCCGTTCTCCTTGAGAAGCGCAGCAACCTCTTTCGCCCGCTCGATCTCTTCCATCTGGTTCTCATTGCCATAGAAGGTGCGATATCCGAAGTTGCCCCGATATCCGGTCAGCGATATCGTCGCGCGCGCACCCTTCCAGGAAAACACCGGATTCTCCTCGATGAACGCGTCAAGGATAGGGATGATGTCGTTATCAAAGGAGATAACGTCGCTTTCCGTTCCCGCATTTGCGGCAGAAGTAAATGTCGCAATCTTCTCCTCATGCACAATCAGCTTATCAACCATACCGCGCTTCTCGTGGCGCGTCGAATACGTCAGATTCTCGATTGAAAGGACAATCGGCACCTTATCTTTAGGAATACGCAGCGGTGCCGCGCCGACAGCTCCCGTCTCGGCGTCTTCGGTAAAGAGTGTCTCCAGACCCACCAGAATGAAACCGTTGTCGTAGAGCTGCTGTAAGATGCGCTTGAACTCAACAGCGGTGATGTAATCGTTGTAATAATCAAGGGGCGTCAGGTACGGAAACGCAAGCAGGGGGTTAAGCGTGAAGTGCTTGACCGGTGCAGCCCACGTCTGCATCTCCTCATTCGCCTTCAGCCGCAGTTGAGGAATCTCTTTTTGTGCTATCGCGTAATTCTCCTCATCGATTTCAGCCACTAGCTCATAGAGGTCGGCGGCTTCCTCGGATCCGTACGGTCGCTCCGCCGCCTTTTTGGCTGCGGCGAACGCGGCTCTACTCGCCACCAAGATCTCGAATATCTCTTTGCCCTCTAGTAAATCCGCATTCTCCGGACGCAGCAGCAACCCAATCTCGAGATACGCGGCGGCCACCGGCTCTTCAAGAAGCGTGTCCCTATACTGGTCGACGGCGCTTTTCGATTTGGGCAGGATTATCTCATTGACCAGATCGGGAGTTTTCCCATATGTCTGCACGAACTGTTCGAGCGCCTCATCCTCAATGCCCTTATTTGCGACCACGCTCAGCTCGGTGCTGACGTGCTTTGCCGAAAGCCACCAAAACAGCGAGCTCGATCCAAAGATGGGCGATTTTGTGCCTGATTGATACGCCTGGGAAACAAGGGTCGCGTCAAAGGACTGGGTTGCTTTGATGAACCGCGAATAGTTCCACCACGTGGTTCCTCCCAGCAAAAGTCCCAAAAAGAGCGCGACGCCAAGCGTGACCAACAGCACCGTCACAAAGCGCGGCAGCTTTCTGCGACGCGAGGTCATACGCATGGGACCTCGTGAGACGTATCCGTATCCGGTGCCCCGCTGGCGTCCATAGCCGCTCACATATCCCAGTGATGACTTTTTATTCTGATTAGGCATGCGTACTACTCTTCATCCTGGTTGAGCAGCGCTTCAAGGCCAGCGAATGGATGAGTCTCATCAAGAAGCTCGTCGCATGAGCAGGGATTCGTGTTGAGGTCATTTCCGCACGTTTGGCAGATCCCTTTGCACTCTTCATCGTGAAGCGGTGCGAACGGCGCGGCGACTATCAGGTCCTCGATGAGCTCCTGCTCTAAATCGATGTACCCGTACTCGTCTACCTCAGGATACGGATCCCCATCATCGTCGACGGTCGGCTCGTAATAAAACATGCTATCAACCCGCGAGTCGATGACCATCCCAAACGGCTTAAGGCACCGAACACACGTCGTGGTCACGGGAAAGGTCACCCGACCCTGCGCTAAAAGCCCGTCATCGAGCGCCGTTAAATCAAGCGAATATGAAGCAGGCGCTTGCACCGCAAACGCCTCATCACCAACCACAAACTCGTCGATGTCTACCGTTCCCTCTAGATGCCGAGGGATATACCTCTCATCCAGAATGTAATTGACATCGAGCGAGGTGCGCATTACGCTCTTGTTTTGCCGCCCTGCAAGCGATCGCGACCGCGCTGTACCGCTGTGAGCAGCTTGCCGAGGTTCACTTCAAGGTTCGCCATAATCTCATCGGCATAATCATCGGCACCCAGACGAATCTCGCGCTCTGCCGCGCGGGCATCGTCCATGATCTCTTGCGCACGCGCATCGGCCTGACGGACGACCTCTTGTTCGTCGACCATCGCGCGAGCACGCTCTTGTGCGTCCTCAAGAATGCGATTCGCCTCACGCTCAGCCTCCTCGACCATCTCCTGGCGTTGCTTTACAATCCAGCGCGCCTGCTTGAGGTCCTCGGGGAACTGATGGCGAATCTCGTCAATAATCTCATAGACATCGTCTGGATTAACGATCTTATTCTGGCTGAGAGGCACGCCTTTAGCGCTATCGATCACTTCCTCTATGCGGTCAACCAATTGAATAATGTCCATTATGTACTACCTTTCAACTTCGTTTACTAACACCCGTACTTGTCGCGCAACGCTTCCTCGACGCACTTCGGCACGAGTCCGGTCACACATCCTCCGTGACGGGCGATCTCCTTTACGGCGCTCGAGCTGAGAAACATGTTGTCCGGGCTAGCCATGATGAAGAACGTCTCGATCGAGCTCGCTAACTTCCAGTTCAAGGCTGCCATTTGAAACTCATGCTCAAAGTCCGTAATGGCTCGCAACCCTTTCACAAGAACAGATGCGTTCTGCTCTCGTGCAAACGTCACTAATAAATTATCGAATGATTTTACCCCTACATTATCAAAGTGTTTCGTTGCTGTTGAAATAAGTTCGACTCGTTCTTGAACGTTAAAAAGCGGGCCAACGCCGTTTTTTGTCCTCGACGCGGCGACCGCGACGACTATCTCGTCGAACAACTTCGACGCGCGCTCGATGACATCGAGGTGTCCTACTGTGATGGGATCGAACGTTCCCGGTACTATCGCTTTAATCATGAGGCTCCTTGATATCGAAGGTACGTTATGTGGGTAGAACCGTACTCTTTTTCCTTGATTTTCGCAAATCCAACGGGTGGTTCGAGTGTGGTTGAGCGGTCATGTTCATAGACGACAATGGCGGAGGGTGCGAGCATTTCCGCCGTCGCAAGCTGCTGAAGAAGCTTGGCGACATTCTGGGGTGATATCGAGTACGGAGGATCTAATAATACGAGGTCAAAGGGGTAATTCGCCGTCTTTACAAAGTTGAGCTTGAACACATCGCTCCTCTTTAAGGTCGCCCTATCAGAGCAGTTGAACGTGCTGATGTTTTCAGCACACGAACGAAACGCACGGGGGTTTTGCTCCACCATAACCACATGACGAGCACCCCGGGAAAGTGACTCCATCGACAGGGCGCCGCTACCGGCGAATGCATCGAGAACGATGCGTCCGTCGAGTGGTCCTGCAAGCGAGTTCAACGTCGTAAAGATCGCGCCGCGTACACTGTCCGAAGTCGGTCGGGTCGCAAGCCCTGGCGGTGTGATGATAGTGCGCCGTATCCACTCTCCCCCTGAAATCCTCATCCTGCACTCACCCACTTTTCGTAACCGTCCTGTAATGTTTGTAGACGTCTTTGTAGCGCGGAGTGCTCCGGTTTTTTCAAGTCGGGATCGCTTTCAAAGAGCTCGGTGACATCACGTCGCGCGAGTTCGATGATGCGAATATCCTTGACGATGTCGGCAGCTTTGAAGGTGGCCGCACCGTGCTGACGCGTGCCTGCCACGTCTCCCGCGCCGCGTAGCGCGAGATCGATATCTGCGAGCGCAAACCCGTCATCGGTTTCACAGAGCGCTTTAAACCTCTCGCGCGCAACGCTTCCCTTCGCATCACTTATCAGCCACACCTTGCCGGGAATCGTTCCGCGCCCGACACGCCCCCTCAGCTGATGAAGTTGCGCAAGCCCGAAGCGCTCCGCGTTGTACACCACCATCCTCGTCGCGCTGTGAATGTCGACACCCACCTCGATGACGGTGGTCGAGACCAGCACATCTATCGCGCCGCAACGAAACTTTTCCATCACCGCGTCTTTTTCCGAAGATTTGAGCGCACCGTGCAAAAGTGCTACGCGGTAATCCTTGTACTCATCTCGCGCGAGCTCTTCGGCAAGATCGGTCGCCGCATTCACCTCAAGCTTAGTGGACTCCTCGATAAGCGCGCAGAGTACAAACGCCTGCTGCCCCGCATCAAGTGCGCGCTTCACCTCATCGTGCGCGTGAGCAACACGCGCGAACGAAAGCAGCTGAGTAGTCACACCCGCGCCTTTGATCGGCCTCTCACGCAACGTCGAGATATCAAGGTCCCCGTAGACGGTAAGCGCAAGAGAGCGTGGAATCGGGGTTGCCGTCATAGAGAGCACATCGGGCGCGCGCTGCGCCTTATCGCGAAGGGCCTTGCGCTGTTCGACGCCGAAACGGTGTTGCTCATCGATGATTGCCAGCGTGAGGTTCTCGAACTCGACATCTGCCTGGATAAGCGCATGGGTGCCGAATGCGACGGTAACCTCACCCTTCTTGATTCGCGCACGCACCTCTGTGCGCTCGCTTGAGGTAAGGGAGCTTGTGGCAAGCACCCAAGAGATATTGAGAGCATCAAGGATCGGTCCGATGCGTTGCGCATACTGTTTCGCCAGTACCTCGGTCGGCGCCATCAGCGCGACCTGTGTGCCCGAGTCCGCAACCGCGAACATCGCCATAACCGCCACAAACGTCTTGCCGGTGCCGACATCGCCTAACAGTAGACGCTGCATCGGATACGGTTTGTGCAGATCGCTTAAAATATCGGCAACCGCCTGCTCCTGATCTTTTGTCAACGTTACGCCCAGCTCTCGCTTTCCCTGCTCAACAAGAGGTCCGTCCACCCGATGCACAAACCCATCAGCGCGTGCGATATTGTGATATCGACGTGCCGCATTCAAAAGATACATCTCGAACAGCTCCTGATAGGCAAGCCTGTTGCGCGCCGCCTGCGCATCTGCAACTGATGCTGGGCGGTGCACGTCATGGAGCGCTTGCAGGTACGTTCTCATCCCCCGTCGCGCGCGAAGCTCCTCAGGCAGAACCTCCTCGCTTTCGCTTGCCGCTTCAAGCGCCTCTGCGACAATACGGCGAATCCATCCTTGCGCAAGCCCCTCCGTTGAATGGTAGAGCGCGATCACTTCACCGATCGGTTCATCCTGATCGGCTTCAAGAGATTGTATATGCGGGTTCTGCATTCTGCGCATACCCATCTCGTAAACCATCGTTCCCGCGAACGCGTAATGCTGACCGGTGCGAAACACCGTCTCGACCCATGGTTGATTGAACCACACCCCAAAGACCGTGCCCGTATCGTCGGTAAGCGCGACTTCGGTGATGCGAAGTTTAGGGCGCGGGCGCTTCACCTTTACCGAGGTAATCGTTCCGCTGCAAGTGATATCACCTTCGAACTGGTCCCCGATGCGCGCGACGCGCGTCAAATCGAGATAGCGATATGGTAGATGGAGAAGCAGATCCTCAACCGTCTGGATTCCTAGTTTATTGAGCAGTTGCGCCCGTTTTCCCTCAACGTGGCGAATCGATTCAATCGGTAGCTTCAATGAATCGTTCATGGCACGCCTCGACGACTATTCGTCGGGTTGCTTGATTGGCGCGCTACCGATCCTTTGCATCTGAGTTCCTGCTCTATTCCACCGCAAGTATGATCGGGTAGAGCGGTTGCTCGCCGCGAAGCATCTCGATCTCGATAGCGGGATACTGTTCCTCAATGCGTGCCTGCAGTTTCTCGGCATGCTCATGATCGAGATCCTCGCCCGCCAGAAAGGTCAGCGTCTCATATTCTTCGGCCTTCATGCATTTTAAGATATCGAGAGCGACCTCATCGATCGAATCGTCTACCGCTTCGATTTCTTTGCCACCCAAGATGCCGATGTATTGACCTTTTTTGATCTTGCCGACACTGCCCTTCGCATCTTTGATAGCGATAGTGATCTCGGCGGTGAGCACCTCGGCGATCGCCTCAATCATCTCTTCTGCCACTTCAGCGCCTGCGCCCTCCTCGTTGTAGCAAAGCATCGCAGAAAACGCCTGCGGGATCGAGGTGGTTGGCACCACATAGGCGGGCTTTTCGAGAACCTCGGTCGCTGATTGCGCCGCCATGATGATGTTCTTGTTGTTTGGTAAATAAATGACCTCATCACAGTTGAGCTTGCCTGCGGCACTCACCAGATCGGCAGTGGAGGGGTTCATCGTCTGGCCGCCACTCACGACGATATCGACACCGAGCGATTCAAGAATCTCGACGATACCCGATCCTGACGCGACCGCCACTACCCCGATGTTTTTGTGGGGAGCGTTCGCCATCGGCGCAGGCGAGAGATCATCACGCTCGGCCTGTTGCTTGCGCATGTTATGAATATGGACATCCGCTATCTCACCCAAAGATAGGGCGTACGCCAATATCTCGTGGGGGCTGTCGGTGTGGACGTGTACTTTGTATTGACCCTCATCGCCTACGACGAGCTCGGACCCTCCACGCTCGGCGACGTAATCATGTACCGTCTCTTTGTCGATTCCCTCTCCAAAGAGCAAGAACTCAGTGCAGTAGAGATATTCGTCGTCATCCCAGTCATCGACCAGTGCAACGGTGACCTCTCCTGCAATGTACGGTGCAGGCATCGAAGCCATCTCCTGTCCGGTCATGACCGCGGCGATAGTGCCGAATATGAGCGCGAGACCGTATCCGCCCGCGTCCACCACACCGGACTCTTTAAGCACCGGCAACAGATCGGGGGTGCGCACTACCGATGCATGGCCCTCTGAAGCCACGTAGGCGAACGCCTCATTAAGATCCATCCCTTGATCAGACGCATAACGCGCCGCGATCCCCAGATCCTTGCAGACGGTCAGCATCGTGCCTTCGACCGGCTTGCGAACCGCCTGATAGGCGACGCGTGTGGCGGATTCAAGTGCCTGAGCCAGGCGCTCGACGTCACTCTCACCCTCGGAGGCTATCAGCCCCTCGCACAGCCCACGAATGATCTGTGAGGTGATGACGCCCGAATTTCCGCGCGCGCCCATCAACGATCCGTGCGTTGCCGCCCTGCAGGCCTCTTCAAGCGAGGTGCTCTCCGCAAGTTTCGACACCTCTGCGGTGACCGCGTCAAGCGTGAGTGACATGTTGGTTCCCGTATCCCCATCGGGAACAGGAAATACGTTGAGTTTATTGACTTCTTCCGAATGCTCTTTAAACGTCGTGCTGACGTGCGCAGCTAACGTGCGTATTGAAGGAAAGCTCACAGCGATACCCCTATCGTACTTTTACATCGACGACGTGAACATCGCAGCGTGAGACCTTGACCTCGGTCAGACGCTCAAGCTGATAGACGACGCTATCGGCAAGATTGCGCGAGACCTCTGCAAGATTGGTGCCATACTCAATGACGACAAAGAGGTCGATCTCGACAGCACCGGCATCATCGCCTTCGCCCGGCGCGTCGGAGATACGCACCCCTCTACGCAGACGTTGTCCCGGCAGCAGCTGGGATGCTCCCTCAAGAAAACTGGCGTGCGCCATACCCACCACACCGTAGCTCTCCATCGCAGCATATCCCGCCAAATCGGCCAAGACATCGTTGGCGATAAAGACTGATCCGTTCAGTTCTTCTGTCACAACGCTCTCCTTTACAGCACACCAAAATCAAATGCTCTTCATCGGCTCTTCATTATCGAGTGTATTATTATACCGAGAGACCACCTTTTGCGCCGATAACTCTTTTCGCTCTTACCAAAACGCCACATTTGTGGGGACGCAATATAATTTCTTATGCAACATCTCCGATATTGTGTTACCATCTTACGGCTGTAAGAATTATTAAAGGAGCGTCAAAGATGTCCAAAGTATGCGTAATATGTCAAAAGGCACCTTCTGCGGGGCGTAATGTCAGCCACTCGCACCGGGTGACGAATCGCATGTTTCGTCCCAATATACAAAAAGTGACGGCAAACATCGATGGTCGAGTCAAGAAGGTCAACGTGTGCACCAAGTGCATGAAGGCGGGCAAGGTAACGCGCGTCTAACGCACCCCGAACCTTTTTCGACAAACGGTCATCCCCTGCTTATGCGGGGGATTTTTTGTTCTACGAGAATACACGACCCTTCATGGATGGTAACGACACTCTCAGCGGTCGCATAGTTGGAAAGCCCCAGATCGGAGAGAGGGGCGAGCGGATGACGTGTGAGTGGGTAGCGCGCACCCTCGATGGTGACGCACGCCACATCGCTGAGCGCTATGAGACTGAACCGCGCCCCCCTTTTCACCTCATAGGATTGCGTCGTGTTCAGAAACGTAATCGTCTGCTCACCGTCTACCAGCTTAATCGACATCTTCGGTGTATAGCGATGGCACACTCCCAGTACGACCAACTGATGATCGATCCTTCCGCCGATAAAACCGTGCAATACCGCATGGGTGACCCTCTTATCTTCACACACTCTCAACGCCAGATCCAGATCACTGAAATCCTTGCAGGCATCAACGCGATGGATCTCAATGTCGAGACCCATCTCATCAAGCCACGCTAATCCCAGCGGACTGACGCTGTCAAAGTCGCCGACGACGATATCGGGCGCAAGGTTTCCTTCCCGCGCCCGATCCAGCCCCCGATCAACCGCGACGAGAATGATCTCATCTGCCGAGATGAGGGGTAGTTCGGGCACACCCAGCGGCCCGATGATATGTGCGACGACCTTAGTCATCCGCTCTATCGAGGGTCTTATGTAATACCGGCACTACCAGCAACGCCACGATTGCAACCGCGAGGGCTGAGGGCAGTATGTAGCTCGCATTGTAGACCGTCGAGTACACCCACACGTTTTGTGCCTCGGGGGCATACTCGCTAAAAAAGATGACGCCACTAAAAACGTGGCAGACCAGTCGAAGGCACGCACCTGTCACGGTGGCAGCCACGATCAGAGGGAGCGCGCGCAGCGTCTTACCCTCTTTCAAAGATGTCTTAATCGTGGTCGCGAATACACCCGAAAACCCTATCATCGCATAGGCGATAGGATAGTCGAGTATGACCTGTGCCGGATGAAAAATGTACGGTTCAAAGATCAGGTCGATCATCCCGCAGAGCGCTCCACAGATAACACCGACGAGAGGTCCTCTGCGCAAAGCCAGCACGACAATGGGGATCATCGCGAGGCTAATGTTTCCCCCATACGGCATCTTGAACACACCGATAACGAGAAGAATCGCAAAGAGTGCGACGCTCAAACCGAGTTCTGTGAGGATTTTGATACGATTGGTACGCATGATGACTCCTTTGCTCGTGCTGCATTACCAGCACGGTCGTTACGGTCGCGACTTTTGTCGCCTCTCAGCCGCTTGCGCGGCTCCCGAAGGGACCTTGATTATCTCACAAGAGTTCGCCCGAACGCAAGGTAGATCGAGCGCGCTATATTATCCTTCCACCGCGCATCCTGGTAAAGCGACATATCGCCCGCAACTCCAAATGATACGATCGCAGCATTTTGTCCCGGCACCTCATCGGAGTATGCATACCCGCGAGAAAGAGGCACCTCGCCCAGTACGTCGAATATGTGGCGCGGCAGTGAGTCGGGCATAAGATCGGCTTCGTGCTGAGCGCTGCCTCTCACATAGACCGTATCGACATCGTGATTGCTCATCGTCAAAGTGATTCGCGAAGCGATACTCTGCGATGGTGTATCCGTGGTGATTACCGTGGCTTGCGCCGCCTGCAAAAGTGAGGTGAGCCGTATTGCGATATCTTTCGCTACGTCTGCATGCGCGCCATCCTCATCAACGAGAATAATAACCGTCTTGCCGTGCAGGTCGTACTCGACAAGAGCTACCTGTGAGCGTGGTGCCCCGATCCGAAGCACGACGATATCACCGGTTTCAATCGCCTGATTCGCCTCCGGGTGCGTCGAGGTCACTTTCCCCATGCTTTCAGGCGCATACTCGTAGACAACCTGGACGTTGAGTCCTAACTGCTCAAGGATACTGCGGGCACGCAGCTCGGTCTCACCTCTCAACGCAGGAATGGTGATCGCCTGCTTTCCCGATGAAAGCGTAACCTTGATTGCGCGCGCAAAGAGTGGGCGCGTGCTGATGCGCGGCGATTGACTGATTACCGTACCCGCGGGCTCTACCGAATACAGGGTGCCGACCACAATAAGATCCATCTCTACGCCTTGCGCGGCGGTCAAAGCCTCGCCTTCGGTCATCCCCAACACATCGGGAACGGTAGGGCGTGTCACAAACAGATACGTCCCAGTACCCATAAGGCTCAGAAGCAGGATTACCACAACCGCGACGATTCCTGCTCGTATGCGCCGCGCCCTTCTTTCGTCCGTATAGGGACGCTCACGATCGATCGGAGGCAATTCCAATAGTTCTTTAAGTGACAGCTCGGTTTGCATGAAATCGTTAGCTGAGCGAGAACATCCCGTCACCCTCAGTGCGATAAATGGTCTCGACGAACCGAATCGTTCCTGCCTTGCAGTCCATAATCACGCTGTGGGCGCGATTGCTGTTTTGCACACCGCGAAGCATCTCTCCGTTGGTGACACCCGTTGCGATGAATACCGCATCATCGCCGCGCACCAGATCATCCATTTTCAGTACACCGTCGATATCGACGCCGGAAGTCTTTTCGGCGCGCACGCGCTCCTCATCGTTGCGGAAGCGGAACCTGCCCATAAAGCCACCGCCCACGCACTTCATGGCGGTTGCAGCCAGCACGCCTTCCGGCGCTCCCCCGCTGCCCATATACATATCGATACCGGTGCCCTCGATAGCCGCTGCGACACAGCCGTACACGTCACCATCGGTTATCAGCCTAACGCGTGCGCCCGCCCCTCTAATCGCCGCGATAAGATCTTGGTGTCTGTCGCGATCGAGCACACACACGACAACCTCCTCGACCGGCTTGCCAAGTGCTGCCGCGACGTTGCGAACGTTATCGCCCGGCGACGCATCGATATCTATCGCGCCTGCTGCTGCCGGTCCTGCCGCGATTTTTTCCATATAGGTATCGGGTGCATAGAGAAGCGCGCCTCGCGGTGCGAATGCGAGAACCGCAAGGGCGTTTGGTTGCGCGAAAGCGCAGAGATTGGTGCCCTCCAGCGGATCGACGGCGATATCGATTTCTTCGCCGCCGGTACCCAGCTCCTCGCCGATGAACAGCATCGGCGCCTCATCGCGCTCACCTTCGCCGATAACGATTCGCCCCGAGATATCAAGGGTGTTGAAGCGATCGCGCATAGCCTCGACCGCAGCAGCATCGGCTAGATCCTTCTTGCCTTTGCCGATCCACTCGCCCGCCGCAAACGCCGCCGCTTCCGCAACGCCGAGCATCTCATTGATCCTATTGGTGTTCATACCGCTCCCTTCTCATGCCCGTTTCAGTCGTGCTACAAAATGACCGTCTCCCCCACCCGGTTGTGGCACCATCTGCACAAACCCTTGCGGGGTCACCGCATCGGCGAACTGTAACGGCAGCTCACCGTTGCTGATTCGGTCGATTTGAAAACAGGCTCCTTCTTCAGACGCCAAAAAGCCGGAGACAACTCCTTCGTTCTCTCTATGGCTTATTGTACAGGTTGAGTAGACGAGCGTTCCCCCTTTTGTGACTTTTCGTGCTGCGCTTTTTAGTAGCGAGAGCGCAAGCGTCGCAAGCTCGTCGATATCGTGCGGCTTCAGCGTCATTCGCTTGTCTGCATGACGGCGCAGGGTCCCTAGACCACTGCAGGGCGCATCAACGAAGACGATGTCGAACTCCTGGTCGCCGAGCGTCGAGAGTTGCGTGCCGTCATCGAGCAGATGCGCAATCTCGTCATACCCCAGCGCTTGCGCATCTTGTGTCGCGCGCTCGACCTTATGGGCGACATTGTCGATACCGATAAGCGCAGGTCGGGGTTCATATCCTCGTATACGCGCACGATCTGCCCAGATGAGCGATTTGGTGCCACGCCCCGCCGCAACCTCCAACATCCGTGGTCCGATCGGCGCGAGCGAGACCGCAATTTGCGCACCGATGTCAGCGACAAGGATCGCGCGTGAGATGATAAGAGGGTGGGTGCGAATCGCGTGCATATTCTCAATGAGAATCGCGTTCTCATCTTTGTGCCCTCCCTGTGATCCCGCCTCACGCAGGTGCACAATACGTGCTCCCGCCTCGCACAGCTGCTTCTCCCAGTCATCTGGCGCCACACTCAGTACATACCCGAAGAGCGGGGCTTGCCCGTTGCTGACCTCCATAATGCAGCGTGCGACTTCTTCCCCGTACTCATCGATTAGCTGTTGTGCCAACCAGTCGGGAAACCCGAACTGCAACGCGAGGCTTGAATGAAGGATTTCTTCGCGCGATGCGGCGATCTTTCTCAATACGGCATTGGCGACACCCGCAAGGCGCGGATATGATGCCTTCATCAGCTCCACACCCTGATCGACCGCATGATCAGGCGCGTCAAGGTAGAGTAACTCGGTCGCGCTTACCACCAACGCATCGTGCGCATGAGGTGGCAGTTTGCCTGGGTCTTTCAGGTAGCGTGCCAGCACCGCGCTCGTCGCTTGATACGTCGCGACGCTGAGATGGGCGAGGCGTGTGCCGTATCCGATATCTTGACTGTTCAGATTCGAGCTATCGAGAAGACGGGATATCGCCCGCGTTACATACGAGCCGTTTGAGCGGACATCGGAGAGTACTTTTCGGGCAAAGGTTCGTGAAGGCGTTACTCCCACGCTACGTCTTCCTTTACTCTTATCCCATGCGCCCACTGAAGTGCGGTCATCTCACGTTTTCCGGCTGGTTTGACGCTCTTTAGCACAAGCACCTCAGTTGAGGGGTTCGATCCAGCCAGAAGTACGGTGCCCTCAGCAATGCGTAGTGTTCCCTGCTTCATGTCGTTTGCGATGGACAGCAACTTCGCCGACACCTTGTCTGCGCCAAGCACATGGATGTCTTTTCCCAACACGTGCATACGCGCCGGTGCACGCCTGTTGCTTGCGCAGACCCGATTGTGCAACTCGTCCGCGGTCAGATTAGGATGCAGAAGTATCTGGCCCTTGTCGATTTTTTCCGCGTACGTAACCTGCTGCTCGTCTTGTGCGATCCAATAAGCGCTTCCGGCGATAATGTCGCCGAGATGCTCTTTCAAAAGATACGCGCCTGCATGTGCCAGCGCCATCTGGATATCGTCAAACGAGCGGTCATCATCAAGAGGAATCGCAACCTGTGCGCAGTAATCCCCCGTGTCGAGCCCCTCCTCCATGCGCATCAACGAGACACCGGTCTCAAGATCACCGGCAAGAATCGCACGCTGTATAGGAGCTGCGCCACGCCACTTCGGCAGAAGCGACGCATGTATGTTGACGCTTCCCGCCCTCGGGATAGCCAGCACCTCTTTGGGTAGGATAAAACCGTACGCCGCGACCACAAAGAGGTCGGGCTCAAGTGAGGCAAGATACGCGACCTCGCCCGGATCTCGCAACGTCGTCGGGGTCCTGACCGACAGACCCCGTTGGCTGGCAACCGCGTTAACGGCCGAAGGAGTCAGCGACTTTCCCCTGCTTGACACCGCATCGGGCGAGGTGTAGACCGACACAACATCGACATGAGGCAGGTCTGCGAGCATCTCAAGTGTGGGCACCGCGAACTCGGGAGTACCCATGAAGACAACGCGCGTCAACCCACCACTCATGAAGTACCCGTCTGAGAGCTCCCGTTACTTTTCACCTGATCATCGACGATAGTGATGTACTCCTCGCTTTGCTGATCGTACGTCGCATAGGCGCGCAACGCCTTTTTGCGAATGTGGGGCTTTGCGCGATCGGTTATCATGACCCCGTCGAGATGATCGCACTCGTGCTGTACGACGCGTGCCAGCAATCCGTCGACATCCTCTAGGTGCACCTCTGCCCCGAACTCGTCCAATCCTTTGACGGTCACCCGCGCGGGACGCTCGACCGGAAAGTAGATATTGGGAAAGGAGAGGCATCCCTCATCGGCGGTCGCCAACTCCTTTGAGCAGTTCGAGATCACCGGGTTGATGAGCACGCACGGCTCTTCCCCCTCGCCGGAGATATCGTAGACGAAGACTCTCTTCATGACCCCCACCTGGGTCGCGGCCATGCCTACCCCGTCCTCGGCTTTCATCGAACGCTTCAGCCCTTTTATCAGGGTCGCGATCTCCTCATCGTGGGCAAAATCGACCTCGACGGCCTTCTGATAGAGACGCTTGTCAGGATGGGAGATGACTTTGAGCATCTCCTCTTTTTTGAACATCTCCGTTATGTTTTGTACAAAATTTGTCATGGGGTAAGTATAGCAAGCGATTGTGACGCGCGACGGCACGCGGCGCAAGATGTCACGGGATTAACTCAAATTCTGTGGATCGATATCGACCGTCACGCGCGTGGTTGGGGTTGTGGGCACAGACTTAAGAACCTCCATGATGAGCGGTCCGAGCACATCTGCGCGTGCTCCCTTAATCAGAATATGGTTTCGGTAGCGATTCTTGAGCTTTGCGAGCGCGCACGGTACCGGACCGAGGATACGCATCGAGGGCGGCAACTCGACTTTGAGCGCGTCGCCGATAACTTCAGCGTGGCGGGCAGCCTCCTTCTCATCCAGACTGGAGATGACGACATTAGCCATCGTGGTGAAGGGAGGGTATCCGAGCTCTTGGCGTGCGGATAGCTCAGAAGCCAATACCACCGAGCGATCGTGCTTTGTGACCGCACGAATGGAGGGGTGCGCAGGCTGGTACGTCTGGATTATTACGTGTCCGCTCGCTTCTGCGCGACCGGCGCGACCGGCAACCTGTTCAAGCAGCTGATACGTTCGCTCCGCAGCGGTGTATTCGGGAATATTGAGTGAGCTGTCCGCCGCAATGATGCCAACGAGCGTCACGTCCGGATAGTCCAACCCTTTCGCGATCATCTGTGTCCCCACAAGCACCCCGCTCGCAAGCGACTCGAACGCGGTCAGCTGCTCAAGGTGTCCTGTGCGCGCGGACGTCGTATCGGCGTCCATGCGCACGACCGGCCAATCGTCGAACAGTTTCTTGAGCTCTGACTCGACCTTTTGGGTACCGGCGCCGAAACTTGCGATATAGGGACTGCTGCACTGCGGACACGATGGGGGCATAGCCTCAAGACGTCCGCAATGGTGACACTGAAGTCTTCCGTGGGAGGCGTGAAGTGTGAGCGAGGTTGCGCATGAGGGACACATGGGGACGTACCCGCACTCTCGACATAGGACGAAATTGGCGAACCCTCGACGATTGAGCAGAATGATCGCCTTTTTGCCCTCGTCGCGAACGATCTGCAGGTGCTTTTGCAGTGACCGAGAGAACATCGACCGGTTTCCAGCATCGAACTCCTCGGTCATATCAACGACCTCGACCGGTGGAAGCGGCTGCGCATTGACGCGCTCAGGCAACGCGACCATTGCGATGCGCCCCTCCTTGACCTGCGCGAGCGTCTCGAATGAGGGGGTTGCGCTACCCAACACAACTTTCGCACCGGTTTGCGCCGCAATTCTCTGAGCCACTTTACGCGCGTGGTAGCGCGGATCACTTTCTTGCTTGTACGATCCGTCGTGCTCTTCATCGATCACTATCATCCCCAGATTATTCAAGGGGGCAAAGAGCGCGGATCGCGGACCGACAACGACGCACGATTGCCCACTGCTGAGCCGGGAGAGTTGATACGCCCGCTGCGCTTCGGTCAACCTCGAGTGCAAAACGGCGACGACTTCGCCGAATCGCGCGCGAAATCTCCCGACCGTCTGGGGGGTCAGTGAGATCTCGGGCACCAAAACGATCGCGCTTTTTCCCTCCGCGATCAGCTCTTCGATTGCGCGCAGATATACTTCGGTCTTCCCGCTACCCGTCACACCGTCAAGCAGGAGGGTCTCGCCTCCTGCGAGGGTTTTGATGGCATCGAGCGCTGCTATCTGCCCTTCGGTCAGTCGCTCGTGACGCGGAGCGTCCGTTGCAGGCAGATCCTCGTCAATGCGAGGGCGACGCTTCGGGG
>Ga0209737_10001449_pt1 | contig 17038 bp, 18 predicted proteins | sample TergutCu122P3_FD_187284 | JGI IMG/M metagenome (GOLD analysis project Ga0209737, IMG submission 187284) | Cubitermes ugandensis P3 segment gut microbial communities from Kakamega Forest, Kenya - Cu122 P3 (SPAdes) (version 2) | ecosystem: Host-associated > Arthropoda: Insects > Digestive system...
TTTTGGAAGAAAAACGGCTTCATTTTCTAAATCGCTAAGATCTCACATTGCGAGAATTAATATATTTCAGTTTGATAATAATTTCATAGAGACGAAAATGGAGAGAGATGGGATAAAATTCATGAAACAAGAACCCCCGCAATGATAGAAGGTATTGTAGATCATGTATGGACGTGGAGCGAATTCCTAATATGGAATGCTTAATTAATATAATAAAAAATGAAAAAAATGTCAGCCATTAACTCACCCACTACCGAAAAATGGGAGAGAGAAAGGAATAGCCAGGTCAGAGCAGAACAGAGCACTGAAACAAAGCTGCAATGACTCGCACAATACATGAAGAGGGGAAGGAGAAGCTGACAGATGGAGGTCTTACATAGAGATACAGCAAATCTGATAAAGAATGGAGATGCAGCGTTTGTGCACCCATGTCGTAATGCTACGATATGGAGAGCTGTTTTTGAAAAGTGAACCAGTCAAGAAGCGCTATCTTGGATTTCTCAGACAGCATATCAATGCAGTACTGAATGCGCATACAATTTCATTTGAATTGACTGAATTTCGAGGCAGAATACTTGTACACGTCACGCCTGAGCAGATAAAAACAACGTGCGATGTCTTGTCAAAGGTGTTTGGAGTAGTGTCACTAAGCCCAGCACTCTTCACAACACATGATATTGAAGATATTCAGAAAACAGCAGTGCTCTGCGCACAAGGGAGGCTAAAGCCTAATATGACGTATGCAGTCCGAGCACGCCGCGATACTGTTTCTGCATACACCAGCCAGACACTCGCCGCCGATGTTGGATCTGCATTGTATGAGGCCGTACCTGATCTGAAAGTGAATCTGGGTGATCCAGAGTACGAGATTTTTGTTGAGGCACGCCCTGAAGGTGCTTTAGTGTACGATGAGCGCATTCAAGGCCCAAGCGGGCTTCCCCTCGGTACACAGGGCCGTGTTGTAACACTGCTTTCTGCTGGCATCGATTCACCGGTTGCAGCATGGCTTATGATGAAGCGCGGAGTTGTACCGTACTTCCTCCACATCAACACCGGAACATATGGTGGAAATGCAATAGAAGCATGTACCATGCAAAACATCTCCTCTCTCTCAATCTGGTCTGGATCATTTCCGTTGACACTTGAGACGATCTCTGCACAGGACTTCTTCGACTATATAACAAGCAAACCTGATCTGTACCGATATCGATGTGTGCTCTGTAAGCGATTTATGCTTCAGTGTGCACGGGCAGTTGCACGTGAGCGAGAGGCAGCAGGAATTGTAACTGGGGATAACCTCGGCCAAGTCGCATCACAGACACTTGATAATCTGTATACCTTGACAGCAGGATATGATTTTCCCATCTTTCGCCCGCTCCTGACCTATGACAAAGAAGAGACAGTTGTCCTTGCACGAAAGATTGGAACATTTATAGATGCACCAGGAGATACTTCATGTGCAGCGGCTCCAAAAAAGCCATCCATTGCCGCACCAAAGGAGACTATTGACCAGATAGTACAAGATCATGCTCTTGATTCATTTGTCTCTGAAGCCCTGGCGAAAAGATCAATGGTACGATTTGAAAACGGGCGTCAAGTAGATGTAACTCAGTAATTCACTTTTTTAATTTATCTTTCATTATTCTCTTTTTGAAAGTGGAGCTATTATTCAAATCATGTAAATTTTTGCTTATATTCATTATTTTCTTGAAATAGCTGTTTTTATAAGATTTTTATTTGTTCAGTTTACTTTCGTTCCATTCATGTAACGTTTATATGTCCCCATTCTGACTTTTGAAGGAAGGAAAAAGATGCCCAAAGTAGATTACAAAAAGGATTACAAAGATTTGTACTTGCCAAAAACTATCCCTGCAATTATTGATGTACCGTCTATGGCTTTTATCATGGTGGATGGAAAAGGCGACCCGAAAGGGGAGGAATATCAAGACGCGCTTTCTCTCTTGTATTCACTTTCCTACACCATAAAAATGAAAGGAAAAGATATTGCAGGTTATTTTGACTATACGGTCTTTCCTCTTGAAAGTCTATGGTGGGCTGAAAATGATACTTTTGACTTAGGCCAGCGTGATATATGGTGTTGGACTTCCTTGATGCGACAGCCGGAATTTGTCACAGCTGGAATTTTTAAGTGGGCGGTAGAACTTACCACAAAGAAAAAGTCAGAACTTGACTTTTCAAAAGCAAGGTTTGAGCATTTTAACGAGGGATTCTGCGTCCAAATGATGCACATAGGACCATATAAAGATGAGCATGCGACGATTGAGAAGATGAAAGAGTTTATGGAACAAAATAATCTTGTATAATATGGCAGGAACAGACCCTAAACACCACGAAATCTACTTGTCAAACCCTAACAAAACAAAGCCAGAAAAAATGAAGACGGTAATTCGACTCCCAGTTTTGAAAAAAGATGGGTGAGCTTAATCAAATTTTCACATATTTTGCAGTCTTGATACCTGGAAACGAGCGCATTTGACTAAGATCTTCTTCTGAAACCTCACTATCGATAGTAAGTACCATAATTGCCTCTTCCCCTGCTTTAAATCGCCCAACTTGCATTCCTGCAATATTGACATTACGCTCGCCAAGGAGTGTTGCAAATCGTCCAATAACACCAGGCTTATCCTGATGCCTAGAAATAATAACACTACCTTGTGGAATCATGTCCATCTCATATCCAGAGATAGATACGATATGTCCACCTCGTTCACCTTTATACCGCACAGAGCCCTGGATCTCAACTTCGCCAACATCGGTTGTCAGCTTTACAGAGATGAGATTTCGATATCCACTTGACTCTTCAGTAATCTTCTCAGTAACAATGATTCCACGTTCCTTTGCAACAACTGGTGCATTAATAGTATTCACTGGCTCACGCAGGATTGGATCCAGCATTCCTTTGAGGATCATTGCAGTGATATATTTCGTGGAAGAACCAATCTGTGCCAGTTCTCCACCGTAGGTAATATCACAGCGACTTACACTTCCATCTACAATCTGAATCAGAAGTTTACCCATCCGCTCTCCAAGATCTGCAAATGGTGTAATCGTCTCACGAAGCTCTGTTGGGATCATTGGCGCATTTACAACAGAACTCGCTTCGCCGCCATCAAGCACTGCAAGACATTGCTTTGCAACAGATATTGACACATTTTTCTGCGCTTCAACCGTACTTGCACCAAGGTGAGGAGTTGTAATAATCTTATCCTGCTTTAGCAGTGGATTGTCTGCATGTGGAGGTTCATCTTCAAACACATCTATCGCAGCTCCACCGACCTTTCCAGATGCAACAGCGTCTGCTAGTGCCTGTTCATCAATAATGCCACCACGTGCACAATTAATAATACAGACACCATCCTTCATCGTCTTGATCGACTCAGCATTAACAATGTGCTGTGTCTCTTTCATGAGGGGAGTATGAACTGTAATAACATCGGCCTGAGTAAACAATTCTTCAAGAGACATTCCTTCAATGCCCATCTCAGCAGCTTTCTCTTTGGTGATAAATGGATCATAGCCGATAATACGCATATTAAATGAAGCTGCCCGTCGTGCGACTTCACGTCCGATACGCCCAAGTCCTACAACTCCGAGGGTTTTTTCGTTGAGTTCCATACCCATGAACTTGGAGCGTTTCCACTCGCCAGCACGCATTGAAGCGCAGGCTTGTGGAATATTTCGGCATAATGAAAGCATCATTGCCATGGTATGCTCAGTTGCTGCGAGCGTATTTCCTTCAGGTGCATTTGCAACAACGATACCTGCTTTACTTGCAGCATCCATATCGATATTATCGACACCTGCTCCGGCACGTCCAATGAACTTGAGATTCTGACCAGCCTCGATGACTTTACGTGTTACCTGGGTTCCAGATCTCACAAGGAGGGCATCAAAATCTCCAATAATATCACACAAAGCATCTTCAGATAAACCGATTTTCACAGTAACATCTGCTTTTTCATCCAGTATTGCCAGCCCTTCGTCGGCTAATTCATCAGAGATCAGGATCTTTTTCATCACAGTACTCATATTCATTTAAAGTTGCCATCACTTGATGCTTCTCATTCAAATAAGTGAACTTCATCTTGTTGCAGAATTTATACAAATGCTCCACACCTTATCCCAAATACAGAGAATAACACTCTAACATATCCCAAATATGGGAAAATTATCGATAAAATGAGAATATATTAATATCATCTCTCGCTAACATATTATGTGATAATCATGAAGAGACATACGTACCTCTCATTACTCTGTGTACTTGCTCTTGCTTTTCTTTGCACTGCTGGGTATGCTGAGAATGCAGATAGTGAAAAAGTTCTTCGAGTAGGGTATCAACCATCAACGCACCAGATTGCCTTTACCACTGCCCTTGACAAAGGGTTCTATATGGAAGAACTAAAGGGATTAGGCATTTCTGAGATTGTTGAGTACCAGTTTGGAAGTGGTGCACCTCAGATGCAGGCAATGATGGCTGGAGAACTTGACTTTGTCTATGTTGGATCCCCACCTTTCATCACTGCAGTATCAAATGGTCTTGGCGGTAAGATAATCGCGGGTGTGCAGACGCAAGGTTCAGACCTCGTGCTCAGAAATGATGCACCATACACAAATCCAAGCGATCTGAAAGGACTTCACATTGCAACATTTACTGCTGGAACGATTCAGGACACCATGCTTCGTGAGTGGCTCTCCTCACATGGCATAAACCCAGATACCGATGTTAGGATTAGCGGTATGGGGCCGGGGGATGCAACAACTGCGATGCTTGCTGAAAGAGTAGATGCAGTATTCCTGCCACATCCAAGCCCCGTTACCATTACTGATGCTGGTCTTGGACGCGTTATTGTGCGCTCTGGTGAGATGATACCACACCATGCATGCTGTGTGCTTGTTGCAAGTGACGAGATGATTCAAAAGTATCCAGAGATTGTTGCTGCATTCCTGCGGGGTCATATGGAGGGAACAGATTACTCTCTTGCACATGAAGCAGAAGCTGCAAAAATCATGTCTGCATACACAGGACAAGATCCAGATGTCATCAAGCGCTCCCTTGAAGTCTGGGACGGCGAATGGGTGTCTGACCCACACATTATATATTCTTCTGTTATGGACTACGTTGATATGCAACAGGAGTTGGGGTACCTACCACAGCGTGTCACTGATGATCAGGTCTTTGATATGAGATTCTGGGATGAGAAAGATAATCTTTAAATCTCTATTTCACAGATAATCTCCATCTTACTTCCCTTTCTTTTTTAATGCTCCTGTGAAAATTCATTGGCTAATCTGCGTAAGGGTACAACTTGCCTCAATAATGTTCATTCTCGCACCAATAAGAGCTCACCATAAGGTTCACAGAGAGTGGATTGAACCAATGCTTGATCTGTTTATCCATATATGGAGAACTATGCATACATGAAGTCCAAATACGTCAGAAAGAAATCAAAAATAGGAACTCATTAATCTCTTATGCCTCAAACATACTATAGATAATAATGAAAAAGCATACGTACCTCTTAGCATTGCTCTGTGTATTTGCTCTTGCTTTTGTCTTCATTGCTGGATGCATTGAGGATGGGAATAGCAACGCTGACAATACTGGTGATGGAAAAGTTCTTCGGGTAGGATATCAACCATCAACGCATCAGATTGCCTTTACCACTGCCCTTAACAAAGGATTCTATATGGATGAACTAAAGGAACACGGTATTTCCAATATTGTTGAGTACCAGTTTGGAAGCGGTGCTCCTCAGATGCAAGCAATGATGGCTGGAGAACTTGACTTTGTCTATGTTGGATCCCCACCTTTCATCACCGCAGTATCAAATGGCCTTCAAGGTAAGATAATCGCAGGCGTGCAGACGCAAGGTTCAGACATAGTGCTCCGGAGGGATGCACCGTATACAAATCCAAGCGATCTGAAAGGACTTCGTATTGCAACATTTACTGCTGGAACAATCCAGGATACCATGCTTCGTGAATGGCTCTCTTCATATGGCATAAACCCAGATACTGATGTTGAGATTAGTGGTATGGGACCAGGGGATGCAACATCTGCAATGCTTGCTGGAAAGGTCGATGCAGTATTTTTACCTCATCCAAGCCCTGTTACCATTACTGACGCAAGTATAGGACGTGTTATTGTACAATCTGGCGAGATGATACCACACCATGCATGTTGCGTGCTTGTTGCAAGCGATGAGATGATTCAAAAGTATCCTGAGATTGTTGCTGCATTCCTGCGAGGTCACATGGAGGGAACAGATTACTCTCTTGCACATCAAACAGAGGCTGCAGAAATCATGTCTGCATACACAGGACAGGATCCAGATGTTATCAAACGTTCCCTTGAAATCTGGGACGGCGAATGGGTGTCTGACCCACACGTTGTATTCCCATCTGTTATGGAGTACGTTGATATGCAACAGAACCTAGGGTACCTGACACGTCATGTCACTCATGATCAGGTTTTTGATATGGAATTCTGGAATGAGATGCATTAAATCCTAATTCAATCCTTACTTCTCTTTTTTACAATCTGCCGCAGGTACACAATTATGCAAAGAAGAGTCTATCTTCAAACATAACCCCAGGAATTGCCTCTAATAGATCCGTTGCTAGGAGACCATTCCCCCGCAACTTCAAAATCTCTTCCCCGGCAGATCCAACAATCCATGCTCCAAGAGCCGCTGCATGATATCCAGGAAGATGGCAAAGCAGAGCACCACACACACCTGCAAGCACATCTCCCGTTCCCCCAACTGTCATTGCAGGCGTCCCAGTCTGATTAAATCGAAGTTGATGACCATCAGAGATAACATCAACCGCTCCTTTCAGTAATATCGTACATGATTGAGATGGAGTTACATGAACTATTTTTCTTGTCTCCTCTAAAACCAATTCAGCCCGCTCCTTGAGTGCCTCTCCCTCACATGATGGAATTGATACGACTCCTGTTATGCGAGCAAATTCTCCTGCATGTGGAGTGTATATCGTCTCCTCTCTTCCAAGAAACGGTTTTTTCAAAGCATCAGCATCACATACAACCTTGCGTGACGATTGAATAATTTCTGCAAGAACTGATAACTGTGTTTCTTTTCCAAGTCCATTTCCGAGAATAACCACATCAGCAGCTGAGATATGCTCCATCAAGGATGACAGATCTGATGAATCAATATAGGATCCCTGTGACGGAATCCAGATAATATCCATGTGATGTGATGGAATAGGAGAATACACCGTAACCAGATCTGCACCTGCTCGAAGGGCGGCAAGAGCTGCTAGATATGGAGCTCCCTGATATGGCCCACCACCAATAACCAGTACCTTTCCTCCATCTCCTTTGTGTGCAGTAGATGAACGTCGAGAAAGGCGGAGCAGATCCCCAGCTCCAACTGCAATCTCTGCAAGTAGAGGAATCCCAATCGAGATCGGATGTGCATTCTCAGTCTTTTTACGATGAAATGCAATCGTCAGATCTGCGTTGATACCTGGTGTCTCTACATCTACAGAAATGATTGGGATCTTCTCACTGGAACGGCTATCTATTTCTGCAACAAGCGTATGATACGGTTCATCAAGATTCACACGTGCTCCCGTACCAAGGAGAGCGTCAATAATCAGATCCACCTCATCTATCGAAGAAAGAAGAGCATGTATTGATGAAATTTCCTCTGCACGAACTGGAATAAGACGAACACTCGATTGGCTCAAGAGATCCAGCTGATGAAGTGTCTCTGAGCTTGCAGCAGAAGATGCATGATAGACGACTGTCACATCCATGTGCATACACAGGTGCCTGGCTGCAACCATTCCATCCCCACCATTATTCCCCTTTCCACAAAAAATAAGCACATGGCGAGTTTCAGGGTACCGTTGCAAAACCGTGTGTGCGCTACCTGTCCCTGCTGCTTCCATTAATTCTTCTTTAGAAGCGCCTCTGGCAAATGCATTTTCTTCAATGATCTTCATCTCTGCTGACGACACTACGTCATGACTTTGATACCTGCGAAGAAGGGGCAGACAGGTTATGGGTTCCATACCATACATTATGCAAAAGAGGTGAAAGAATTTCTCATTGAATGAACGAGAAGTTAGTATCACATGCCTAAAATCATTTATTATATATTATACAATGTTAATGCGTGACTATTGTGACGAGAAATAGTCTATCTCATGTGCTGCGATCATTGCACCGCAGAGAAATGAAAAGGATGCGGTTTTATCTTTATGACAAAGTTATTGTAGCTGTTCTGGGTAGTATTTATATTTAATTGTGTTCCATTCTGGGGAGTTAAGTAACTTCTTTAGGCTAGCGTTTATCATCTTTTGGAGCGATACATTATCTTTTCGAAACATGATACCATATTCTTCTCCTGTGGAAATAGATCCGATTACTTTAAGTGGGTACTCTTGAGCAAGGGTTGCTATAATTGGTTGTTCTGTGACCATGAAATCGATTTTTCCATTCACGAGTTCTTTTGCAACTTGTACAACTCCATTTATTTCATGCACTCTTAGCGGATCTATAAACAAGTTACGTACGGTTTCGTAACTGGTTGTTCCTCTTTTTACTCCAATAAGCCCAGGTCCTGCATAAAAATCATTTAATGTGAGCGTACTCTCTCCTGCAACAGCAATTTGCTGTTCAGTAGACATATATGGATCGCTAAATAAAAATTCTTCCATTCGTTTAGGAGTGATTGATATTCCAGACAGTAGCATGTCAATCTCTTCGTATCTTAAGGCATCTAAGCCTGTTTCAAATGTTGCCATTCGAACAAATGTAATGTTAATTTCAACATCATTTGAAATCCACTGAATAAGGTCGACATCAAGACCTATTTCCACGTCTTGATCATATGTTAGAAATGGGGGGACCTCTACTTGACTGATGCCTACAAGGTACATAGTTTTTTTAGGCTCGTCTTGGTTTATATTAAACATCCCTGATATTGACATGTTACTATTTTGGAAATATACACCGAAAACAATACATGCGACAACGATACCAATGCCAAGTATGAAAACAGCTATAAGATGCCAGCGTTCTTTAAGAAATGCGAAAATATTCATATTAGGAGGTTTTTGTTGTAGAATTATTCGTGATACAGGCACTTCATAAACGATCCTTTATGAGGTACTTGCTTTCGCCTTTTCACACAGTATTTTATTTAAAACAAATGCAAGTATCAGGAGCTACTGTTGCAATTCATCTCTTAAACAGAAATACCTTCTGCTGTGGTATGCAAAATCAAAATGATATGTCCTTATTTTATCCCATTTTTGAGAATCTTTTCATTAATTTTTGCAGACCTTTCTCACCGCCACGCATACCTTTAAATGTCTTCTTCATCATCTTGTAGTACTTCAGCAACTCACGCACATCTTCGATACGAACGCCTGCCCCGATTGCGATGCGCTGTACTCGTGCACCACTGAGAATAGTTGGATCATCAAGCTCAGCTGGAGTCATCGAGTTCATGATAATCTTGTATTGCGTCATTTTGCCGGCAGTGGTATCCATCACTTCGTCAGGGACATCCATACCCATGCTGCCAAGAGGGAGCATATTCATCACTTGCTTGAGTGGTCCCATCTTATTCACTGTCTCGAGCTGTGTGTACATGTCACGAAGTGAGAACTTGCCTGCAAGCATTGCTTCGACGTCGACCTCCTCCGTATCGATTGTTTCCTGAACTCGTTCTGCAAGGGCTTTTAAGTCCCCCATTCCAAGCAGACGGGAGATGAATCCATCAGGATCAAACCATTCAAGATCATCGATTGTCTCGCCACTTCCAACAAAGACGATGCCACTTCCCGTCTCTGCAACCGCTGATAAAGCACCACCACCTTTTGCGGTACCATCCATCTTCGTGATAATGACACCATCAATATTGACTGCTTCATGAAATGCACGTGCCTGTTCACGGGCTCGTTGACCAATTGCAGCATCAATTACCAGCCATCGATGCGTTGCCTGAGTCATCTCATTGAGATCGATGATCTCCTGGATCAAATCATCTTCCAGAGCGTGACGACCTTGTGTATCGATAATGAGTACATCCGTTCCATCAGATAGTTCTTTGAGACCTTTTTCAACAATAACTCGTGCATCATGCTCACCTGGGTCTCCAAAACATGGAACATGAATCTTATCTGCAAGCGTCTTAATCTGCTTATATGCACCGGGTCTGAAGGTATCTGCACAGATAATTCCTACCTTCATTCCTTTTTTTTGGAAAAAACGAGCTATTTTTGCGGTTGATGTTGTCTTTCCTGAGCCCTGTAACCCAGCCATTAGGATAATCTGGCGATCCAGCTCGATCTTTACTGGCTCTCCAACAAGGGCAACCAGCTCTTCATATACAATACGTAGCACATGGTCACGGGCATTCACCCCTTTTGGCAACTCTTCCTCAAGAGCCCGACGTTTAATATCCTGAGAGAGCTGCATCACCTGTTTTACATTGACATCTGCCTGAATTAATGCCCGTTGGAGATCTTTTACCAGTTCTTCAACAGCAACTCTGTCAATGACGGTCTTTCCTGCAAGCTTACGCATTGCATCCTTGAGATTTGTCGAGAGATTATCAAGCATTATGCAGTCACTTCCGCAGATTCAGATCGCATCTGAAAGGAGGTCTTCAACGACTTGTTCTGGATTGAATGGAACCAGATCATCATATCCCTGCCCAACTCCAATAAAAAGCAAAGGTTTTTGAACGGCATGAGCAATCGAGATAGCAGCTCCTCCTTTTGGATCCATGTCAACTTTTGTGAGAATAACTGCATCGAGGCCAACACTACGGTTGAACTCCTCTGCACGGGTTACTGCATCATTACCTGCAACTGCTTCATCAACATAGACAATCAGATCTGGCTGGATAACACGGCGAATCTTATCGAGCTGATTCATCAGATTTACCCGATTATGGAACCGTCCTGCGGTATCACCAAGCACCACATCGATATCATGAGCTTTTGCATATTCAATCGTATCATACAAAACAGCAGTTGGATCAGAACCTTCCTGGTGTTGAATAACTTTCAGCCCCAGTCGCTTTGCATGTACATCGATCTGCTCTATCGCCCCTGCACGAAATGTATCGCCTGCTCCAATCACGACACTCAAACCCTGCTTTGTTAGATATGAGGCGAGTTTTGCTATCGATGTAGTCTTGCCAGTTCCATTCACCCCAACAAAAACAATTTTTACTGGCTTTTTCCGTTCTGCAATGAATGCAGGTAGATCAAATCGTTCCCCGAGCACACATAATAAGGCGTTCCTCAGAGAAGCAGTAATAACGGCATCAACAGAAGTGCCCATTTTGCGTGTTGAGCCACTTAAATCATCACGTACGTGAGATATTACTGCGTCAGTCGCGCTCAGGGCAACATCATTCTCTAGGAGTGCCATCTCAAGATCAAAAAGAGGTTCTTCGATCTGCTTTTGATCTATGATAAATTCCCTTGAGACGACAAACGTTTTGATCTTAGAACCAAGTCCAATTTTTGCGTTTTTTTCAGGCTTTGATGTGAGTGATTCTTTTGATTCACTCTTTTCAGTGGATTTTTCTTCTTCAGAAACATCGTGTACTTCTTCAGAAAGAGTCGTTTTAGAATCTGTGTGCACCCCATCTGGTGTAGCATCAGGTGCAGTACTCTTTTTTTTCTGACCAAATCCTTTTAAAAAACTTTTTTTCTCTACAGGTTCTGTGGATTTTACTTCCATATCAGGCGTTGAATTATCAGACAGATGCTGTTGATCTGGAACTTCTTCAACGCGAGAACCAAAATTTTGCTTGACCGCTTTTAAGCGCTCTTTAAGTCCTTTAAACATAGAAACTCTGACAAGGGAATGGTGATGACTCAGTTCTGACTTATCGGTGGAGCGTGTTCTGATTGTTGCTCAGCCTGTGCCAGAGCATAGATTTGCTCAAGTCGCTTTGATATATCATTCATCTGTGCATCAATACGAGTCAGCACCTCAGTCAAATTTTTTGACGAGGCTTCCATCTCCGTAATTCGCTCTTTTAGATAGTCTACAGCTGTTGCATTTCCCATTTCAGCAACAACACCAGCACCAATCGTCATCAACACGGAATCTGGATTCATGACGCGAAATTTCATACTCGCGCCACCACCAACAACCATGAGCACCTCGCTATCCTCTGAATTCTGTATGGCTTGCAATGTTTCAATCGCTCCTACACCCTCATGAATTCCGTCTTCTATAACCCCAAGTTGGCGTGAGTACACTTGTGCCTGCTCCGCATAAGAGTTTAAATAACTCTGTAGGGTTTCAACTTCTTTTGGATCAACGGGTGCCATGATCCCTTACTCCTGAGGGGTTACAGAGTTTATTTTGATATACTGGCGTTTCAGGCGGTGTTTACTGCCGATGGTTGCATAAATGCGTTCATATGCCTGTTTCTCATTTGGTGCTGAGATAACCTTGCTGTATGGCTTCCAGTAGTTTTTCTCAAAATAGGTTCCATCAATCTTGTATTTTTGTAACTCCATTTTATTCACTCCTTAAAATGTCTTCTATTCTCCCAAGCTCGTATCCGCTTGTTGCACTTCCTGCAACATATCCTTTACTGTTTGCAATGAGTCCGGTTCCAACCATTGATACACCCATATTGATTGATCCCTTTCCAACGGGTAGATTTGATGCCTTCTCAAGTGCGGCTATCTCATATGGTGTTGCACGAGGACTTACGACAATACCGATATTTGTTGCAACTCCTGCCATTCCAACGGTTTTCACACTGCCAAGAGTGAGTGGAATGACTGGAACTTTAAGAAATGCACCGATCTCTTCTATTGCTTCTTTTTCCATCTCAGGATGTACCCCTGCACAAGAGTCATTTGCAAGAATAATATTGCCTGCTGCATTCATACCTCCATCCAGAAGCAGAACATCTCGATACTCGCACAAGATATCAAGTTCAGAATCTTGAATGAGGCCAGTAACTATCAAGCCATGACTGTTTCCAGAAAGAAGTGAGCCAATAATAGGACTTTGATGGATGTTTATCTTAATTGGATCAACATCCAAGGCATCACGTATTAGTTCTGTAAATTCAGCGGGTGCTGATGTTGGCACGAATGCAATGTCTTCAAATGCACGTACGAATACGCCAATATTCTGATCGCCTGCTAAGGAGACAGTACGATCCATCTCACTCCTCAACTAGGTCTGCCTGGACAATTCCATCTTCCATTTTCATGGCACGAATACGGATACGGGATGGAGGTTTCTCACTGCCACGTTCCCATACGCGTACATTTATGGAAGGGTCGAGTTTTACTGCTTCAGCCTCACATTTCATGTGGCGAGCTAGGTATGCCCGAATGTCAGTCATTGCTGTTTTACTTCGTTTCCAGCGAGGAGCACGTTTTACTGTTCGCAGAGGGATGGTGTAGATCTGTTCTTTTAAAAAGTCTGCCATGTGTTTTCTCCTATCTCTCTAGACCTTCAAGGTGCTGCGGCGCCAGCTATGTCGTTTGGGGTGATTTACCACTTTTCGATTTGTTTTTACCATAACCCACTGTGGAACACGACGGTTTTGAGTGGTCTTTTTAGACAGCCGAATCTTTCGGCATTTTGAAAGTTTACTCATGATCTATCTGATCCTTTTTGTGCCTGATTCATTGGTTCAGTTTTGAGCCAGTTACCAGGGATTGCATGTGATGTTTTGGGAAGAGTTCCGAGACATCAACGCCAAGATCCGTAAGGCGGTTTCGGATCTCATGTTCATAATCTCCGTTTTCAATTGCTCCAGTCTCACCATAGGTAACAGTCAGATATTGATTACAGAGATATTCGATGGCAGGTTTTGGGTATCCAAGAAGTGGTCGCACATAGGTGCAACCGGCTCGATCATAGAGTCTGGATACATCTGCCGCACTGAGCATGGGCACACGGTCTCCATGCCTTGTTCCATCCCCAATTACCTTATACTCTTTTGAAAGGAGTTCGATTGCAGATCGGTGAACTGCATTTATTGCGTGGCTTGGATATCTATCTGAAACGATTTGTTGTGCCAGATTATCCAAGACATCACGTCCGAGTATCCGAATGTGATGAATAAATCCTAATGCATCTGCTGCCTGTCTTATCGCTGCAACTGGTGCAGACGAATCAAAGATGAAGGTATTGAGTTCTATGGTATAATGTTGTGATAACAGCAGGGCTGCAAGAGAACTGTCTTTTCCACCTGAAAACAGCACTCCTGCCGTTGTTCTCATCTCACTCATTTACGGCGAATATTTATATCGCGGCGCTGAGGGGTTACCTGCTGTAAGATAGCTTTGAACTGTTCGTCAGTGATTTTTGACTGGATACGTCCACTTTGAGCTAATGAAATCAATTGTTGCTCGATTCCACGAGCAAAATCTGGCTTCGTCAGTCGGATTGTATTAAGCCGTTCCCGGGCTTCAGGCTCAAGTATCTGCATGATGAGCATGTGAATTTGTGCATTCTCCTGCTCTCGTCGTCGTACTTCGTCTTCCTGATAGGCAGCTTGCTGTTGCATTTCTGCCATTTTTCTAGCCCGTATGGCTGCAAGTTCATCTTCTGACATGAGACCTCAAAGCAATCTTGGATATCTTTTATGTGTTCATTCAGTTCTGATCTGTGGTAATCGAATGAGCAATTCCATCAAGGAAGGATGCCCCTTGCGGGGTAACGCTGCGCCCATCTTTACCATGACGCACATATCCTGCAGCTTCAAGTTGCTGCAAGGATTTCCGAAGGACTGAACCGCTGCCTTTTACCGTTTTTGCAGGCTTGGAACCACGGTCCTTTTTTCCTCCGTATACTGAACGCATTCTCTCAACACCGACTGGTCCGTCAACATAGACTCGACGAAGTACGGCTGCTGCACGCACATACCACCAATCCGGATCTTCCGGAGGCATTTCTTTGTGGGCGCCTGTCTTTGCAAAGGCAGCCCATGCTGGTGGTGTAATCTCTGGTTTTTCTTTCAATTCCGCTGCAGCCTTTGTAATCAGCTTGTCAGCAGGAACATCATATACTGTTGTCATCGATAATCCACACTCAGTACAAAATACTGGTCTTTACACTTTTGTGAGGATGTTATTTATAGACTCTGTTTGGAGAAGCGAATAATGAGGGATATTTTTGTCTCGAAAGTCAATTTAATGATAGAATAGGGTAGACAAGCCTCGTGATGAGAGTTCAGTAGACACATATATTTAGTTTGAACACTTTCGTTAAGATATTGTATTAGTTTAGTTCAAATGTGAGTTCCTGCATTTTAAACAATTCCACCCTCTTTTTTGCCTATCCTCAAACTGCCTGTGTTAAGACCTTTTTTTTCAATTTATGATCTAATGTTTTATTTTTTGTAAATCATTTTTTCCCTTCACCTCCCATGTTATGATGAGACCTAGCAAAAGTACATTTAAAGCTACTGCCTTTTCTAATGATTTCTTCGTATACTTTTGCAATTCGTCAAATGGAAGACACCTTAAATAAAGAATGGAACATTTGCTCCACTTGGGCGTAAAAATTTGCTAAAGGATGATTCTGAGTATACATTTTTCCTTATCGATGCAACGGGTTCACCCATTGACCTGCCTGCCAGCAGGCAGGACGACCAAAAAAACCAGCACCGACACTATTACTGGGAAGAAAACGCGCCACACCATAAAAACATTAGGACATCTCTGCTGTGTTGCATAAATAAGAGACTTTTCAAAACAGACAAAATCCCAATATTTTCCAAAAAATAAGCGAAAAATTATTAATTCATATAATCGAATAAAATCATAGTTACCAGTTTGCAAACAAAAGTGCAAAAAATGAGCACAAAATTGGGAAAAACTGAAATTTCTGATTTTTAGTGAAACAAGATATATGATGAGAAAATCAATCAATCTTTGTTTTAGCCTCATTGCATATATATTTGATTCTATTGAATTATGCAACACAGCAGACATCTCTAGAAACTACAAAGGTTATAAATTTCACAATTTATAGATGAGAAAGCAGAGTTGGTGAGTATGAGGAATGCAAAAGATGATTCTATGATTCGTGATTTCGGAACAATTGTAGAAATTATCAAAGATGTCGGTGGCAAATTTGAAATGAACATTAACAAAACACTGGAAAATGGAAAACTCACCATCGCCATAGATGGACGATTGGACAGCACTACCGCGCCACAACTTCAGGAGGTATTGATCCCCGCATTCGATGAGATAAAAGAAGTTGAACTTGATTTGACACAGCTTGTCTATATGTCATCGGCGGGGCTTCGGGTATTGCTTATGGGACTGAAGACGGCGAAAGCAAAAGGCGCATTCATGATAGTATCCGGTGTATCGCAGGAAATCATGGAAGTCCTTGGAATGACAGGATTTTCAGATTTGCTGACTATTAAATGATTAAAACATGGTAGATTCGCTGGAACGAAAAGGCAGATAGCATTTGTTCTCATCTGTTACGGCAAAGGTCATCGCGGTGAATTATCCTCACACTTTTGATTTGCACTATGGTGCTTGGGGTGTTCAATTTCACCACATTCCAAAATGACAGCGTAGAGGCTTCTGCTAACCGTACATTAGTTTTAGCAGAAACCATAGCCATGGTTAATAGATGGAGATAGTTTTGCGGAAACGATTGCTTCTGGCGAAAAAAATGCTGTATGGTATGATGAAGAGGAACTTTTTGACAGCATCTTTCAAGTGACAGACTTTGCCTATTTCTTTACCTATCTATAATAGACCTGTTCTAAAACTTATATAAAACATTTTTTTTACCTCTCTTAAAGTGAGCGTGATCTAAAACCTCAACTCAAAGTTCTAAATTCCACAGATCAGAGAGAAGCGCAGCATGTGTCTACGCTGTTTATTTCGGTAACGATATTGAAAGATCTTAAAGCGTTTGATGCGGCGGTTTACATGCTCAATCAAAATCCTGAATTTCGACAGAATTCTGTTAAACTCTTTTTGCTCTGCCGTTAATTGTCCATTTCGT
>Ga0209737_10001450_pt1 | contig 17030 bp, 10 predicted proteins | sample TergutCu122P3_FD_187284 | JGI IMG/M metagenome (GOLD analysis project Ga0209737, IMG submission 187284) | Cubitermes ugandensis P3 segment gut microbial communities from Kakamega Forest, Kenya - Cu122 P3 (SPAdes) (version 2) | ecosystem: Host-associated > Arthropoda: Insects > Digestive system...
GGCCCTGGCCGACAAAGCCGCCGCCATGCCCTCCCCGATCATTCTGGACTTGGACGGCGACGGCGTGGAGACCACGACGCTCCAGAGCGGCACCTATTTCGACCATGCCGCCGACGGTTTTGCAGAAAAGTCCGCCTGGGTCGGCAAGGATGATGGATTGCTGGTCCGCGACCTCAACGGCAATGGAATCATCGACTCGGGCCGCGAACTGTTCGGTTCCGAAACCCTGCTCGCCAACGGCAAGAAGGCCGCCAACGGCTTTGAAGCGTTGAAGGAACTCGACAGCAACGGCGATGGCGTGATTGATGCTTTGGACGCCGCCTTTTCTGAACTGCGCATCTGGAAAGACGCCAACGGCAACGGCCGCACCGATGACGGCGAATTGCTGACCTTGGCCGAAGCCGGCGTCCAAAGCATCAACCTCGCCTATACGAACTCGAACACCGTCGACGCCCAGGGCAATGCCCACCAGCAGATCGGCAGCTACACCACCACCGACGGCCAGACCCGCAAGGCGGCAGATGTCTGGTTTGCCGCCGACCCGATGTATAGCATCGCCACCGAACGGGTGGACGTCCCCGACGACATCGCCGCCCTGCCCACCGCCCGGGGTTACGGCAAGGTGCGCGACCTGCATCAAGCCATGGCGATGGATAGCACGGGAGAATTGCAGGCTTTGGTCATCGCCTTTACCCAGGCCGACAGCGTGGCAGATCGCATGGCCCTGGTGCGCCAGATCATCTATCGCTGGAGTGGCGTGCAGGATATCAATCCGGCCAGCCGGATCAATCCGGGCTGGAATACCGTACTCGGCGATGGGCGCAAACTCGAAGCCTTGGAAGAATTCCTGGGCGAGGAATGGGTGCAGGGGAATAGTGGATGGGGCGCAAACCCCGGGCCGGACGCCTCTCGCGCCTTGAACGAAGCCTACAACCTGCTCGAAGCCCTGGTCTATGGCCAGTTGATGATGCAAAGCCATCTCAAGGGCCTGTTCGAGCAGATCGTTTGGTCCTGGGACAAGGAAACCCAAAGCGCCATTGGCGATCTGACCCAGGTCGCCCAGACCCTTGCCAGCCAGATCGAAGCCGATCACGAAGCCGGGCTGGACGCGCTCGGCGACTTCCTCCGTTCGCTCAGAGGCATGGGCCAACTCGACGATGTGGGCCTCGACGCCTTCAAGGCCGCCCTGCTGCCCCTCGGCGGGGATGTGGCAAAAACCATCGACATCGCCCTGGCAAACTGGGTTTCAAACAATATCCCCAGCAACGGCAACAACCTGCTGCGCGGTACGGAATTCGATGATGTCATCGACGGCAAGGGCGGTGACGACCGGATTTTTGGGCGAGGCGGCAATGACCTATTGATCGGCGGGGCCGGCAGCGACACCCTGGATGGCGGCGCGGGCGACGACACCCTGCAAGGCGGCTATGGCTCGGATACCTACCGCTTTGGCCGGGGCGACGGGCACGACACCATCATCGAGTATTCGCCCTATCTCAATGAGATCGACCGCCTCGAACTCAAAGCCGGCATCACGCCGAACGATGTGCGCCTGGAACGGGTGCGCTCCGGTAACGACCTGAAACTCACCCTCCGCGACACGGGCGAGACCATCACCGTCAAGTACCACTTCAACTCCTACTACGCCATCGAAGAAATCGTCTTCGCCGATGGCACGGTATGGGATATGGAAGCCATCAAATCCCAAACCCTCATCGGCGGCGACGGCGACGATCAATTGCTGGGTTTCGACGGGCGTAGCGACATCTTCGATGGCGGCGCCGGCAATGACACCCTGCAAGGCGGCACTGGCTCGGACACCTATCTCTTCGGCCGGGGCGATGGCCACGACACCATCAACGAGTATGCGTCGAAACCGGGCGAAACCGACCGCATCCAGTTGAAAGCCGGCATTGCGCCGGAGGATGTGCGCCTGGAGCGGGTGCGCATCGTCACCAACGGCTGGCAGATCAGCGATGACCTCAAACTCACCATTCGCGACACCGGCGAGACCCTCACCGTCAAGAATCACTTCTACAATCCCACCGGCACTTCCTACTACGCCATCGAAGAAATCGTCTTTGCCGACGGTACCGTCTGGGATCTGGAAGCCATCAAATCCCAGACCCTCATCGGCGGCGATGGCGATGACACGCTGCTCGGCTTCGACAATCGCGACGACCTGATCGTGGGCGGGGCCGGCAGCGATCTGATCATCGGCGGCAGCGGCGACGACACCTTGATCGGCGGCCCGGGCAGCGACACGCTTCAAGGCGGCGCCGGCGCCGACACCTACCGCTTCGGCCTGGGCGACGGGCAGGATGAAATCATCGAAGGCGACACCCTCGGCGAGGACGTGCTCGAACTCGGCCCCGGCATCACTCCCGACGACATCACCGTGCGCTGGACCCTGCACGGCGCCCTGGCCGTGACGCTACAGGACGGCAGCCGGATCGTCGTGCGTGATCAAACCCTGTTGGGCGGATGGGGTATCGAACAACTGCGCTTTGCCGACGGCACCGTATGGAACCGCGCCGATCTGGCCGCGCGCGCCATCGCCGGCACCGACGGCGACGACGCCATCGTCAGCAGCTACGCCGCCGACACCCTGGATGGCGGCCCCGGCAACGATGTTTTTAGAGACATCGGCGGCTACGACACCTACCTTTTTGGCATCGGCGACGGGCAAGACACCATCACCGACAACAGCGGCCGCATCCAGTTCAAACCCGGCATCGGCCAGAACGACGTGACTTTCACCCGCGACGGCAACGACCTGATCGCCACCCTCGACGCCTCGGGCGACGCCATCCGCATCACGAACTGGCTGGGCGCTTGGCAGCGCATCGACCGCTTCGACTTCGCCAACGGCGCGAGCCTCTCGCCCAACGACGTGCTAGCCAAGCTCAATCTCGGCGAAGGCTCGGAAATCCTCTACGGCTCGCCCGGCGACGACCTCCTGATCGGCACCGAAAAAGACAGCATCATCCATGGCCAGGGCGGCAACGACACCCTGATCGGCGGCGCGGGCCGCGACACTCTCTATGGCGGCGCGGGCAGCGATGTACTCCTGGGCGGCGATGACGATGACCTTCTCTTCGGCGAAGCCGGCGACGACGACTTGGATGGCGGCCCCGGCCGAGACTGGCTGGTCGGCGGCGAAGGCAACAACATCTACCGCATCGCCCGAGGCACGGGCCTGGATACCGCCAGTGGCGCCAATCTTTCCGTTGCCAACGACACTGTCGTTTTCGGCGATGGCATCCTGCCGGAAGACATCAGCGTGCAACTGGGGGGTCTCAGTTGGGGCGATGCGCCCGGCGATGTCGGCTACTACGACCTGGTCATCGGCATCGGCGGCGACGACGCCCTGATCCTCCGTCAAGAAAACTGGAAAGACCTCGGCCAGGGCGCGATCCAGCATTTCCGCTTTGCCGATGGAACCGAATGGACGCTGGCCGATGTGATCGCCCGCGCCGACGAGGGCAAATTGGGCTCGCAGTGGCAGAGTCCAGGCGACCCGACCATCCTTATCGGCAGCGCGGGGGATGACTATATCCACAGCGAGAGCAGCGAATCCGTCATCGTGCAGGCCCGCGCCAATAATGACGGGATCTATTTGGGCGCGGGCAATGACACCGTCTCGGCGGGCAGCGGCGATGACTGGATCGAGTCGGGCCCTGGCGACGACATCCTTGCCGGCGAAACCGGCAATGACAGCATAGATGCGGGCGCCGGCGACGATACGATTCTCTTCAATTATGGCGACGGCCGCGATGTCCTGTTTGCCGGCGATGGCATGGACACCCTCTCCTTCGGCGTCGGCGTGACCCCGGAGATGCTCTCGGTAACGCTCAACAACGACGGCTATCTCGTGCTCGCCATCGACGGCGGCGCGGGCGGCGAAATCGCGCTCGGCAGCACGACCGGCGAGCTGCCGAATGAACTGGAACGCCTCCAGTTCATCGACGCCGACGGCAAGGCGCGCCTCTTCGATTTCACCGGCTGGCTCAAAGCCAACACGTGGGCGCTGTATGACGCCAGCTCGGCAGCGCCGCTCGCCTTCGACGGCACAAGCTTTGAACTCACCGGCACGGTCGCGCCGGCGGGCGGCCTGGAAGCGGTGGCCTATGCGCAGACCGGCGACTTGTTCGCCACCCCCTATCTACCCAACAACAGCCCGACCGATGCCGACGATGTGATCTACGGCACCCCCCATGGCGATCTGCTCGATGCGGGCGACGGCAACGACATCGTGCTCGGTCTGGCCGGGGACGATACGATTTTTGGCGGGGCGGGCGACGATATTTTGGACGGGGGCGACGATGACGATATGCTGGATGGCGGGGCCGGCAATGACACGATTTTCGGGGGGGTCGGCGCGGATACCCTGATCGGCGGCGCCGGCAGCGACGAACTCTATGGCGGCTGGGGCGGCGACACCTATGTCTACCAGCCCGGCGACGGTCAAACGATTATCGACGATGACCATCATGTGCTCGATTGGGGCTATGTTGGCGAAATGAGCTACGGCGGAACCATCATTGACGACGATCCCAACACCCTCGTCTTCGGCCCCGGCATTCGTCCGGAAGACCTGCGCTATTCCGAGCAAAACGGCGATCTGGTCATCACCTTCGCCAACCAGCCCGGCGACAAGGTGATTCTGCGCGGCTATGAACCAGGGCGGGCGACGCAAACCCGATCGGTAGACATCATCCGCTTTGCCGACGGCACGGAAATCGTGGCCGATACCATCGACATCCGGGGCAAGACCGAAATCGCCGACTACGACAACGCCTGGCTCACCGGCACGGAGTTCGCCGACACCCTGATCGGCGGCGACGGTGACGATTGGTTCGATGGCCGCGGCGGCGCCGACCGCCTGGCCGGCGGCGCGGGGTCGGATACTTACGTGATCTATAAGGAATGGGATAGTCCGGCGACGGAAACACAGATTGCCGAAATCTGGCGGCCCCAGGACACCAACCGCATCGAACTGATCGGCGAGGTCAATGCCGACGATCTGCAACTGGCATTTGATGGCAAGGATTTGCTCCTGCGCTATACCCAGAAGGGCGACACGATCCGCTTCCTCGGCTTCGACCCGCGCGACCCCAACATGCCTGCGCCGGTGCAGGAAATCAGCCTGCCTTGGGAGGGCATCGAGCTTGCTTTCGAGGATTTGCTGGCGCGCGGGGTGGATTATGGGGATGACGCGGGCGCGGGCGAACCCCAAGGGCCTCGCGTCATCCACCGGGGCGACGGTGACATTCTCATCGAGGCAATCAGTGGCGCGTTTGGCGACATCCTGCGCTTCGGCCCCGGCATCGACGCGCAGGCCATCCGCAAGAATCTGCGCTTCGAATCCGACGGCAAGGGCGGCCATGTGATTCGCATCGCCTATGGCGACGAAGGCGACGTGTTGCGCCTCTCTGGCTTCGACCCGGACGATGCGCTCGGCTCGCGCCTCATCGAATACTTTGAATTCGCCGATGGCCCGGCGCTGGATTACGAGACGCTGCTCTCCGAGGGGTTCGTGGTCGAAGGCGACGGGCAGGACAACGCATTGACCGGAACCAATCTCGCCGACCGTCTTTACGGCCATGACGGAAGCGACATCCTCGCCGGCAAGAACGGCTATAACGAATTTTTCGGCGGCAAAGGCAATGACACCTTGATTGGCGGCGATCAGGTGGACGGCTACTTCTTCGAGCGCGGCGATGGCATCGACACCATCATGGATGGCCCGAGCGACAACTTCATCGTCTTTGGCCCCGGCATCGGCAGATCGGATCTGACGCTGGCCTGGGAAGACGACACCCTGGTCTTGCGCTACGGGCCGGGCGACGAAATCCGCATTCCCGACTATCTCCTCAAAACCACCGACGGCACGCCGCCGGTCACGGCCATCCGCTTCGACGATGGCGACATGGTGTCGATCCCCTCCCTGATCAGCGATTCAGAAACCGTTCAATGGCATGCGGGCGAATTGCCGGTCGCCACCGAGGATGCCCTGTACCGATACGCGATCCCGCTCTCGGATTTCGATCAGAGCGGCCCCTTCGGCAAAGCGCGCCTGTTGAATCTGCGGCAAGCCGATGGCAGCCCCTTACCCGGCTGGCTGATGTTCGACGCGGAACGCGGCATGCTCTTGGGCACGCCGACCAACGACGATGTCGGACAACTCGAACTGCGCGTCGAGATTTGGGGCGATTACGGCTTGCTGGCCACGCAGCCGGTCAGTCTTTGGGTCAATAACACCAACGACGCCCCCGAAATCGGCGTCTTACTCGCCGACCAGGAAGCCAGGAAAGGCGCGTCCTTCACCTACGCCCTGCCCGCCGGCAGTTTTTACGATGTGGATGTCGGCGACGTGCTGAGCTACACCGCCACCCTGGACAATGGCGATCCCCTGCCCGAGTGGCTCAGTTTCGATGCCGAAACGCAAACCTTCTCCGGCATCCCGGCCGATGCCGGCAGCCTGCCATTGCGCGTCACCGCCACCGACCTGGCCGGCGAATCGGCCAGCCAGCGTTTTGCGCTGGACGTGATGGCCGATGGCGGCGACCCGGGGACGCAAGCCCCCATCACCGCCCCGGATAGCGCCGCGGTCCATGAAGACGGCCAGACCATCGCCTTCGGCAATGTGCTCGCCAATGACCACGACCCGGCGGGCGGTGCGCTGGAAGTCAGCGATGTTGGCATCCGCGCTGGCGAATACGGCATGCTGGTCCTGCAATCCGATGGCAGCTACGCCTATGTGCTCGACAATGCCCTATCCAAGGTGCAAGGACTGGGGGCCGGCGAAACGGTGACCGAGCGCTTCGGCTATCTCGCAAGCAACGGGGCGGCGAATAGCCAGGGCGAACTGACCGTGACCATCCACGGCGTCAATGACGCGCCGGAACTCGCCAAGCCGCTGGCCGATGTCGAGCTTGTCAAGGGGCAATCCTTCTCCTGGCAAATTCCCGACGGCAGTTTCACCGACCGGGATACCAACGACACCCTGAGCTATACTGCCACGCTGAACAACGGCAAGCCCCTGCCGGACTGGCTCGTCTTCGATGCCGACACCCAAACCTTCAGCGGCGCGCTGCCCGCCAATCTTTCCAGCACCACCCAGGTCTGCGTGACGGTCAGCGATGGCCAGGGGGCCAGCGTGTCGGATGTCTTCAAGATCAGCATCAGTAACGGCAACAACGGCAATGGAAACAGCAACAATGCCGCCAAGCAGCAGGGCAACGAAGGCGTCGGCAATGGCGAGGACGGGCCGCCGCCCGGACACGCGACCAATCAGAACGACGGCCCGGGCACGGCCCCGGGGCAGCCGGGCAACAAGGGCAAGAAGAGCGAAGACGATTCGCTAACAAGTTTCCTGGACAGTTTCGGTGATAGCACTCAAGCCATCGCCTATGTCAATTGGGCGGACCTGGAAGGCAGCGACTACGCTCAATGGGGCGAAGACGCCAATTCCACCGGCGAGACGGCCGACTTCGCCCGCTGCTGGGCGGCGCTGACCGAGGCCTTGAACCGGCTCGACGCCGAACGCCAGGCCGCGCCCGGCTGGAACGTGAACTGGGGCGCGGGCCCCACGGGCCTTGCCGGCTTGCTACAAGGGGGCCAGATGACCGGGAGCGGCGTGGATGCCATTTCACTCGCCGCCGGCGGTAACCAGCTCAAGGGCTTGGCCGGGTTGAATGAGGGGTTGGATAAACTCTGAATGTGACGATTCAAGCCAGTATCCCCAACCGGCCTTCGGGCCGGTTGGGGTCAGCCTCTTTCGCTGGGCGGCCGGCGCGGATGTTGATTCAACCCCCTACCCGCCAGACGCGCTATTCTCCGGGGCGGCCAATGACCTGCCGCCCCGTTTTCTTCTCAAGCCCTCCCCATGAAATCCCTATTCGAACCAGCCGAAGCCAATCCCCTGGATTTCTCGCCGCCGCTCTTGCGTTTGCAAGACGCCCCGCCCAACCCCCTTGGCCGCAAGGTGTTGTGGCTGCTGCTCAGCCTCCTGGGGGCGCTGCTCGTCTGGGCCTTGATCGGCAAGCTCGACGTCGTCGCCGTCGCCGAAGGCAAGCTGGTGCCGGAAAGCTATCTGCAAATCGTCCAGCCCGCCGAATCCGGCATCGTCAAGGACATCCTGGTCAAGGAAGGCCAAGGGGTCAAAGCCGGTCAGGTGTTGATCCGCATGGATTCATTGATCACCGAAGCCGATGCCAAGGCGATCGAAGCCGAATACCAGCGTAAGCGCCTGAGCTTACGCCGCATCGAAGCCGAATTGAGCGGCGACCCCTTTCAGGCACAGCCCGACGATCCCCCGGCGCTGGCCGAGGAAATCGCCGCCCAATACCGGGCCAACCGGGGCGCGCTGGAGGCCGCCCTGGCCGAGGAGCGCTCTCGTCTCATCAAGGCCCGGCAAGAAATGGCCGCCGCCCAACAGGTGAAGAAAAAGCTCGAAGAAGTCCTGCCCCACTACCGTCAGCAGGACAAGGCCTACGAGAAACTGGTCAAGGACGGTTTCGCCGGCGCCCTGATGGGCAGCGACAAGAAGCGCGAGCGCCTGGAAAAGGAACAGGAATTGCAAACCCAGGGCTTTCTGATCGAATCGGCCAAGGCCGGCATGCTGCAATCAGAAAAGAAGCTGGCCCAGATTGATTCCGACTACCGCCGGCAACTGCATGCCGAGCGTAACGAGATTCAAGGGCAGGTCGACCGGCTGGCCCAGGAAGTGGCCAAACAGACGCACCGACAGGCGCTGCTCGAATTGAAGGCCCCGCAGGACGGCGTGGTCAAGGATCTGGCGACCCATACCGCGGGCGCCGTGGTGCAGCCGGGCACGATCCTGCTGACCCTGGTGCCGGAAAACGAAATCCTGCGGGCCGAGGTCTGGGTCTCGAATGAGGACATCGGTTTCGTGCGCGAGGGCCAAGCCGTCAAACTCAAATTCGCCGCCTTTCCCTTCCAGAAATACGGCATGGTCGAGGGAAGGGTCGAGCACGTCAGCGCCGATGCGGCGGACGGCAACACGCCCGCCAGCAACGGCCGCGACCCGACGGGCCGTCAGCCGCTGGTCTACAAGGCCCTGATCCGCTTGAAAGCCATGCAACTGGAGATGGATCAGCAGCGTTTCCGACTTTCCGCCGGCATGCAGACCCACGCGGAAATCTGGCTGCGCGACCGGACAGTGATGGAGTACCTGCTATCCCCCGTCAGAAAGGCTTGGCATGAGGCGGCAAGGGAACGGTAGAGGCCGCGCGCGATGCGTCATTTCGCGCCCGCCTTCCGTGACTGGATCATGGCATTTCGCAAGATGGCATTCATTCGCGTTTGGTAGCCCTTGCCGTAGCTCTTAAGCCATGCCATCACGTCCGAATCAATCCGCACTGAGGCATGCGTTTTGACGGGCTTGAAAAAGGGGTTGGGCGCTGCTCGCGCCCAAAAGGCATCATCCAGCGGGGGAATGTCGTTGTAGTCGATTTCACTGTCTGGCCGCTCCGCCAAGGCCTTGAGTTCTGCTATGCGTTCCTCGGTCAGCGGCGGCAATTCGCCTTGCTTGTACCTAAGCATGCCCATAACGCCTCCTTTCCTTTCGGTCTGCGCGGCGGGCGCTGACGATGCGTATCACCTCGCGCGCCGGATCATCTTCAAAGCGCACGGTGTGCGCCACCAACAGCAACAAGAAACCGCGAACCGTGCCGAGGGTTTGCCAACGCTGCTCGCCGTTTTCGATGCGGTCTTGCTCCACGATGGCAAACGGGTCATCGAAGGCGTACACGGCTTCTTCAAATCGAATGCCATGCTTGCGGAAATTGCTTTCCGCCTTGTCCTCGTCCCACTCGAAATAGCGCCCGCTCTTCACGTTGTTATAGTAGCACCATATTGTATATACACCAGGGAGTTTACCCGGCGTGCGACAAGCCTTGGCCCGCAGGCTCAATCACCTTGGTCGTACCATCATCGCGCTCGACTTCATTCCCCTGGCCGTTGAAGATTGATACGTAGGGGCACGGCATGCCGTGCCCCTACACGGTTTCCGGCACGAAACAGTTCAAATATTCAATGGCCGGTTCTATAACTGGAAAACAGCGCCGCGACCTCGTCCGGACTGAAGCGGTATTGGCGATTGCAGATGTCGTCGCGGATGATGATTTCGCCGTGTTCGGCGAGGAGGGTTTCGGCATCCTGGCGGCCCAGGGCGCGGATCATGTCGCGGATCTTGTCCCAATCTTCCGGGCAGTGGTAGCAGACCGGCCGCGCGTCGTAGAGGCGCAGGCCGCGCTCGGCCATGTCTTCGTGAAATAGCCGGGTGAGCAAGGCTTCAGCGTCGAGTTCGAGCAATTCGGCGGGCTTGACGGTGGCGGCCAGTTGGCTGATGCGTCGCCAGCCGTCGGCGTCGCGGGCATCGGCCTCGGGCATTTTTTGCAGAAAGAGGCAGGCGGCGGCTTGCGGGCTGGCCGAAGCGAACAGGCGCGACGGCTGCTGCTCGGATTGCTCCAGGTAGTGCTCAAAAAGGGCGGCGATGCTGTCGCCGACCATGGGCACGAAGCTCTGGTAGGGCTGTCGGGCGCTTGGCAGGTCGAGGCTCATCAAGAGCTGGCCGCCCTGGCTTATGCCGAGCAGCTCGGGCGCCGGCGCGGGCGGCACGACCGGGTGGCTGCGCGCCATGCCGCGCATTTGCAATTGCTCGTTGCAATCCATGACCAGCAGCTGGATCGGGCCGCCGCCGCGCAATTGCAGCGTCAGGCGGCCCGGCTGCTTCAACTGGCCGGCGATCAGCGCGGTGACGGCGGCGGTTTCGCCGAGCAATTGGGCGACCGTCGGGGGGTAATCGCGGCCCTCCTGCATCTGCCGCCAGGCTTCGCCGAGATGGACGATGGCCCCGCGTATGTCGAGGCCTTCAAACAGAAAACGGCGGACGAAGCTGTCGCTCATGGGAGTTTCTCCGCATAGCTTTCCGGGGAAAAGCCGACCAGCAGCTCGCGGCCCGTGTCGAGCACCGGGCGCTTGATCAGCGCCGGATACTGCGCCATCAGCGTCAACGCCTTGGCGGCGTCGACATCGGCGCGCTCGGCCTCGCTCAATTTTTTCCACATCAGGCCGCGCCGGTTGAGGAGCGTCTCCCAAGCGGCTCGCGCCGCCCAGTCGGGCAGGTGCGACTGCGCAACGCCGGCTTTCTTGTAGTCGATGAATTCGTAGGCGATGCCATGTTCGCCGAGCCAGGCCATGGCTTTCTTCATGGTGTCGCAATTTTTGATGCCGAAGAGGCGGATCGTGGCCATTCCGGTTCTCCGTGAGGATGGGCGTTGGGGTAAAGGGCGACATTATCCCAGCTTTGCCGCCGGCTCGCGTGGCGATACGGCTTGGCAAACGCGCCGCCAGCGGCTACAACCCCAATGGAATGGCAACGGTCTTGCAAAGGAGAGAAGCATGAATATCGACACCCTGATCCGCGAGGTGCAGGCAAAGCTCGGCGTCCAGATCGACGGTCGCGCCGGCCCCGAGACCTGGCGCGCCATCCACGCCCGCATCGTCGGGCCTGCCCTGGCGCCAGACAACGAGACGCCGCCGATTGACCCGCGCAGTCAGGAATGCATCGCCACGCTGCTGCCCGAGGTCCAGCCGCTGGCCTTCGCCTTGATCGAAAAAGCGGCGATGCACGGCATCGCGATCAAAGTCATCAGCGGCGCCCGCAGCTATGCCGAGCAGGATGCCCTCTACGCCAAGGGGCGAAGCCAGCCGGGGCCGACGGTGACCAATGCCCGCGGCGGCTATTCCAATCACAATTTCGGCATCGCCTTCGATATCGGCGTATTCGAAGGCAAGCGCTATCTCGCCGACTCGCCGAAATACAAGGCCGTCGGCGTCCTTGGCACGGAGCTCGGCCTGGAATGGGGCGGCAATTGGAAAACCCTGGTCGATCAGCCGCATTTCCAACTGCGCCCCGCCTGGGCGACCGGCATGCGCGAGCGCGACATGCTTGCCGAATTGCGACGCCGCGTGGCGGAAAAAGCGGCGGTGTTTGCCTGAGTTCGTGACGGATGAGGAGAAATAGGACAAGGGCTCAAGGCCCCGTGGCGCTGACCGGCAAGAACAGCAAGAGCGCGTTATCGGGGGATGCCTGAAAGCCAAGGCACGGTACGCGCAGTTGAGGGGAAGCGGGGAGCCAACCCGGCGCTCGACGATTGTCCCGCTTGAAGCGTAGCGAAAGAGGGCTTCGCTTTCAGATTTCCACCCAATTCTCCACGCGCAGCCCCGCCACCCGTTCAAATTCGCGCGTGTTGTGCGTGACCAAGGTGGCGTTCACGCTGAGGGCATGGGCGGCGATCATGGTATTCAGCGCGCCTATGGATTGGCCTTGGCGTTCAAGCTGGGCGCGCAATTCGCCATAACGCCAGATGGCTTGTTCGTTGAAGGGCAGGATTTCCATCGGCGCCAGGAACATTTCCAATGCAGCCCGGTTACGCGGCGACAGGCTCTTGGCGACCCCATAGGCCAATTCCGCCGCCACGACGCTGCTCATGCCGATTTCGCCCAAGCGGTATTGGCGAAAACGCGCCAGTACTTCGGGCGGTTTGGCGTTGATGATGTAGATGCAGATATTGGTATCGAGCAAGATCATGGCGCAATCTCGGGCCGTAACTGCGGCTGCGGTTGCTCGCGCTGGAGCGTGAAGCCGGGCTCGAACGATTCCAGCCCCGCTTGCATCATTCCCCAAGGGTCATCCAGCGGCAATAACAGCACCCCGTTACCGAAATGGCGCACGCCGACCGTTTCGGCATTGGCAAAGCGGAATTCCTTGGGCAGCCGGACAGCCTGACTGCGGCCTGATTGAAAAAGGCGGGCGGTTTCCATGAAGGCGTCTCCGAGCGGACATGAGGCGAAGGGTAATGATCAATGGTAACTACCGCGCAAGTCGAAGTAAAGTCATGCCTCCCTTGCGCTCTCCATTTACCGGCGCGATTGCCCGTTCGTGGAATCCACGCTCAAAGCCGCCCCCGCGCTCGGGTACAATGTCGGCCTTCCCGCCTTACCCGAGTTCCTCCATGGCCGACATTCTTTGCCTTAAGGGCGATAGCGCTTTTTCCGCCTTCCGTTTGCAACGCCTGCTCGCCCGCCTCAAGGCGGCCGTGGCGGATATCGAAGGGGTGTCAGCCGATTACTGGCATGTGGCAGCGCTAAAGCGCGCCCTTGACGCCGACGAGCGGGCCAAGCTTGCGCAGCTCCTGGAGGAGCGGCCGGCGGGCAAGGACGAAGGCGAACTCTTTCTGGTCACGCCGCGCATCGGCACCATTTCGCCGTGGTCGTCCAAGGCTACCGATATTGCGTTCAACTGCGATCTGGAACCGGCCATCGAGCGCATCGAGCGCGTCGTCGCCTTTCATGTCGTGCTCAGGAAAGGCCGGGCGCCGAGCGCCGCCGAGAAAAAAACGGTGGCCGATCTGCTGCACGACCGCATGACCGAATCGGTGCTGGCCGACTTCGCCGAGACCGGCGAGCTGTTCCGCCATGTCGCGCCAAAGCCGCTGGCGACTGTCGACGTACTGGCCGGCGGCAAGGCGGCGCTGGTCGAGGCCAATGCCTCGCTGGGCCTGGCGCTGTCCGGGGACGAAATCGACTATCTGCTCGATATTTTCACCAAGGCCGGGCGCAATCCGACCGATGTCGAATTGATGATGTTCGCCCAGGCCAATTCCGAGCACTGCCGGCACAAGATTTTCAATGCCTCGTGGGTCATCGACGGCGAGCAGAAGGACAAAACGCTGTTCGGCATGATCCGCGAGACGCATCAGGCGCACCCGCAGGGCACGGTGATGGCCTATGCCGATAATGCCTCGATCATCGAGGGCGCGACGATCCAGCGCTTCTACCCGGATGCCGACCGGGGCTATTCCTACAAAGAGGAATTGACCCACATTCTGACCAAGGTCGAGACGCACAATCACCCGACGGCGATTTCGCCCTTCCCTGGCGCTGCGACCGGCAGCGGCGGCGAAATCCGCGACGAGGGCGCGACCGGCAAGGGCTCCAAGCCCAAGGCCGGCCTGTGCGGCTTCTCGGTTTCCAATCTCAATATTCCCGATGCGGTGCAGCCCTGGGAAAAAACCTATGGCCGGCCGTCGCGCATCGCCTCGGCGCTCGACATCATGATCGAAGGCCCGATCGGCGCTGCCGCCTTCAATAACGAATTCGGCCGCCCCAATCTGACCGGCTATTTCCGCACCTACGAGCAGGATGTGAACGGCAACGTGCGCGGCTATCACAAGCCGATCATGATCGCCGGCGGCCTGGGCAGCATCCAGGCCCGGCAATCCTTCAAGGAAGAGACTTTCCCGGTCGGCACGCTCTTCGTGCAACTGGGCGGCCCCGGCATGCTGATCGGCCTGGGCGGCGGCGCTGCCTCCTCGATGACCGCCGGGGTCAATGCCGAGGATCTGGACTTCGCCTCGGTGCAGCGCGGCAATCCGGAAATCCAGCGCCGCGCCCAGGAAGTCATCGACCGCTGTTGGCAGATGGGGGCCAACAACCCCATCCTGTCCATCCACGATGTCGGCGCTGGCGGCGTCTCCAATGCGCTGCCGGAACTGGCCCACTCGGGCGGCGTCGGCGCGAAGTTCGAGCTACGCGCGGTGCCGATTCTCGAACCCGGCATGTCGCCCGCCGAAATCTGGTCCAACGAAGCCCAGGAACGCTATGTGCTGGCGCTGCCGCCCGGCCGCATCGGCGAATTCCAGGCGCTGTGCGAGCGCGAGCGCTGCCCGTTCGCGGTGGTCGGCGAAGCCACTGGCGACGGCCACCTGACCGTGACCGACCGCCACTTCGGGGTCAATCCGGTGGATATGGAAATGGAAGCGCTGCTCGGCAAGCCGCCGCGCATGACCCGCGATGTGAGCTCGCAGCCGGCAAATTTCGTGCCCTTCGACGCGGCCTCGGTCGAATTGAAGGATGCCGCCTACCGCCTGATGCGCCTGCCGGCCATCGCCGACAAGACCTTCCTGATTTCCATCGGCGACCGCTCGGTCGGCGGCATGACCGCCCGCGACCAGATGGTCGGCCCCTGGCAGGTTCCGGTGGCCGACGTGGCCGTGACCACGATGAGTTACCAGGGCTATCGCGGCGAAGCCTTCGCGATGGGCGAGCGCACCCCGCTCGCCGTGCTCGACGCGCCGGCTTCCGGCCGAATGGCCATTGGCGAAGCGCTGACCAATCTGGCCGCCGCCGATATCGGCGATCTTGGCAAGGTCAAGCTCTCGGCCAACTGGATGGCGGCCTGCGGCGCGCCCGGCGAGGATGCCCGGCTGTACGCCACCGTCGAGGGCATTTCCGAGCTATGCAAGGAAATCGGCGTCTCGATTCCGGTGGGCAAGGATTCGCTGTCCATGCGCACCGCCTGGGAGGATGGGGGCAAGAAAAAAGAAGTGGCCTCGCCGCTCTCCTTGATCGTCACCTCATTCGCGGCGGTCGAGGACGTTCGCCGGACGCTGACGCCGCAACTCGCGCGGGATCAGGGCGAAACGGAAATCCTGCTGCTCGATCTCGGAAAAAATCGTCTCGGCGGCTCGGCCTTGGCCCAGGTGTATAACGCCACCGGCTCCGATGCGCCGGATGTGGACGATTCCGCCCGCTTGAAGGGCTTCTTCGATGCGGTGCAAAAGCTCAATCGCGACGGCCTGCTGCTGGCTTATCACGACCGCTCCGACGGCGGCCTCTTCGTGGCGGCGGCCGAAATGGCCTTCGCCAGCCGCTGCGGCGTCACGCTTGATCTCGACGGTCTGTGCTACGACCCGCTGGCCGGCGACATCGACGGTTCCGAAAAGCGCCCCGACCTGATGGCCGGCCGCGATTTTGAAACCTGCGTGCGCGCGCTGTTCAACGAGGAACTCGGCGCGCTGATCCAGATTCGCCGCAGCGAGCGCGAAAAAGTGACCTCGGTGTTGCGCGCCCTGCGCGTGCCCTACCACTTCGTCGGCACGCCAAATGAGTGGGACGAGATTCGCGTCATCCGCAATGCCAAAAAGCTGCTGCGCGAAAAACGCGTCGACCTGCAACGCGCCTGGTCCGAAACCAGCTACCGGATGCAGACCCTGCGCGACAACCCCGTCTGCGCCCAGCAGGAATTCGACCGCATTCTCGATACCGCCGATCCCGGCCTGAGTCCCAAGCTCTGTTTCGATCCTCAGGACGATTTCACAAGGATTTTCCAGGGCAGCCAGCCGCGCATCGCCATCCTGCGCGAACAAGGCGTCAACAGCCATTATGAAATGGCCGCCGCCTTCGACCGCGCGGGCTTTGCCGCCGTCGATGTCCACATGAGCGACATTCTGGCGGGCCGCGTCGGCCTTGAGGATTTCAAGGGCCTGGTCGCCTGCGGCGGCTTCTCATACGGCGACGTGCTCGGCGCGGGCCAGGGCTGGGCCAGGACCATCCTGATGCACGACGGCTGCCGCGACCAATTCGCCGCCTTTTTCAACCGTCCGGACAGCTTCGCGCTGGGCGTCTGCAATGGCTGCCAGATGATGAGCGCGCTCAAATCCCTGATTCCCGGCGCCGAGCACTGGCCGTCTTTCCGCCGCAATGCGGTCGAGCAGTTCGAAGCGCGTTTCGTGATGACCGAGGTGCTCGATTCGCCGTCGATCTTCTTCGCCGGCATGGCGGGCTCACAGATTCCCATCGTCGTCTCGCACGGCGAGGGGCGGGCTGTATTCGATCAGGCGGGCGACGCGGCGAAATGCCTGGCAGCCGCGCGCTATGTCGACAACAAGGGCGAGCCGACCGAGGTCTATCCCTACAACCCGAACGGCTCGCCGGGCGGCCTCACCGCCGTGACCACGGCCGACGGCCGTTTCACCATCATGATGCCGCACCCGGAGCGCGTCTTCCGCAGCGTGCAGATGTCCTGGCGCCCAAAACACTGGGGCGAGGATTCGCCGTGGATGCGCATGTTCCGCAACGCGCGCCGCTGGGTCGGCTAGATCGGGCTGCAACCAGCAAAAAGGGGACGCCGCGGCGTCCCCTTTTTGCTGGGCCGG
>Ga0209737_10001451_pt1 | contig 17023 bp, 16 predicted proteins | sample TergutCu122P3_FD_187284 | JGI IMG/M metagenome (GOLD analysis project Ga0209737, IMG submission 187284) | Cubitermes ugandensis P3 segment gut microbial communities from Kakamega Forest, Kenya - Cu122 P3 (SPAdes) (version 2) | ecosystem: Host-associated > Arthropoda: Insects > Digestive system...
GCCATTTAGCGCCACTGGCCCCCATCCCGACCTTCCCCCGCAAGCGGGGGAAGGGGTGAAACCGGCGAAGGAAATAGGAAATCATGGGAGTCAATTATGTAATTCCCAAACAAAAAGCCCCATCTCGATAGACAGGGCTTGGGAGACAGGCATCCGGACAGGAACCTTGGATACCGCGCGCGGCCTTGTCAGGCTGCGCTGGCCTCCTGGGGGATGATCGCAACGGTACGGCGGTTTCTCGGACCTTTGATCAGGAACTTGACCGTGCCGTCAACGAGCGCGAACAAGGTGTGATCCTTGCCGATGCCAACGTGTTCGCCCGGATGAAACTCGGTTCCGCGCTGGCGGACGAGGATGTTGCCGGCTGCGACGAACTGGCCGCCGTAGCGTTTGACACCGAGGCGTTTCGAATGCGAGTCGCGGCCGTTGCGCGAACTGCCGCCTGCTTTTTTATGAGCCATATCGAATAGCCTCCGTGCTTAGGCCGAAATCGCTTCGATGCGAATTTCGGTGTAGTTCTGACGATGCCCCTGGTGCTTTTGATAGTGCTTGCGCCGACGCATCTTGAAGATTTTGACCTTGTCGTGACGACCGTGCGAGAGCACGGACGCTGTGACGGTGGCCCCGGAAATCACAGGCGTGCCGATCTTGACCGACTCGCCTTCTCCGACCATCAGAACCTGGTCGAGAGTGATCTGGGAACCCACGTCGGCCGGTATCTGTTCTACCTTGATCTTTTCGCCGGCTGCGACGCGATACTGCTTGCCGCCGGTTTTTATCACCGCGTACATGGTGTTGCTCCTGATTTGTTGAACCGCGCATTTTATGGGGAAAGTCAAGAAGGGTCAAGAAAACGCTGATGTAAAAAGAACAAGATGTGGTTGCACTGCAAAATTTCACGCTATGCCGGGCCGTCCCTGGTTGCTATCATCGGCAACTTCCATCCCTGACATGGCGTTTCATCTTCTTTCTCATGCGTGTTTCCGTCGAAACCAGTGTTGCTCGCCATATCGGCGATCGCAAAGAGCAGCAGGATCGTGTCGCCGTACTGACACACTCGTCGCATCCTGGCACGTTACTCATCGCGCTGGCCGATGGCATGGGCGGGCACAGTGGCGGGGCGATGGCTGCCGAACAGATCATTCTTGCGGCGCAGCAGAACCTCGAAGCCTTTTCTCCGGCCACCGAGCATCCTGGGAAGTTGCTGGATCTGGTGGTTCAGGACGCGCATACCTCCATCCGGCTGAGCCGGTTTACCAGCGAGCAGGATCCGCACAGCACGATCGTGGCGTTCATGCTCTACCGGGGGCGGGCGTACTGGGTGCATTGCGGCGATTCGCGTCTCTATCATTTTCGCAATCGCAGGTTGATGCTGCGCACCAAGGATCATTCGTTGGTCGGTGAGTTGCAGCGCCGGGGAAAGTTGACCGCAGAAGAAGCGCTCCATCATCCGCAGCGCAATGTACTGGTCTCCTGTCTGGGCGGCGATCGTATGCCCCAACCCGAGCATGGCAGTTGCGACAGCGTGGCGGCCGGGGATCACTTCCTGCTTTGTTCGGATGGTTTGTGGAATTACTTCTCTGAAGAGGAGTTGGCCGATACGCTGGCCAGCCTGCCCGCCAATGATGCGGCGCAGCGACTACTCGATCTGACCCGCAAACGTTCCCAGGGCAACGGCGACAACATCTCGCTCGCTATCGTCAAGTTCGTTGCCGCCGGGGATTGAACCGGGTTGTAGGGTAGCCCTGTTTGGGGTCACGCGCCCTTCCTGTCCCGTTCTAAAAGTGATACTCCATGATGTATTTCCCGGTAGAGCGGCCGTTCATCATGATAAAAAAGAAGAAAACAACGAATTCATGCAGCGGATGGTACGAATAGGCAACATTATTGCGTGACATTTTCAATTAATGCAGTGAATGGTACGGATAGGAAGCTTTATCGCGTGACATTCTCAATTTCGACCCTCCCTGCACGAGGGGAGGCGAGAAAACTTTTACCCCAACCCTGGCATCGGGGAGCAGAGCAATGGCATTGAAGACTTCTTTCAACAGCTGGCCGATCGCGCTCAAACTCAATGTCATTCAGTCCTGCGCGTTGGCCGTGTTGCTCATCATCGCGATCACATGGATGACTCATATCATCGTGAATGAAAATACCGAGGCTGCGCGACAGCTCAACAATAAGACGATGAGCATGGTTCAGAAAGAGTACGATGAAAAAATAGAAAAAAACGCTGTTCGCCTGGGTGGGGTCTTGAAGGAGTCGCTGCCATCCAATTACACACTCGATACGACACAGCGTATCGCCATTGGCAGCAAACAAACGCCTGTACTCAGGGCGGGAGGCGAGACGCTGAATCTGAATTTTGACGTCATTGATCGTTTCACCTCGATAAGCGGGGCCGTTGCCACCATTTTCGTGCGCGATGGCAGTGATTTCGTTCGTATCAGTACGTCGCTGAAAAATGAAAAAGGCGAACGCGCCATCGGAACCAGTCTCGATCGAAATCACCCGGCATACGCTGCGCTGTTGGCGAACAAAACCTTCACTGGCAAGGCAACCCTCTTCAATAAGGATTACATCACCTATTACCTGCCTGTACAGGATACTTCCGGTGCCGTCATCGCTACGCTTTTTGTCGGTTTCGACTTCGCTCCCGAATTGGAAGCGTTACGACAGAAAATTCTCGAAATCAAATTAGGCAAGAGCGGTTACGTATTTGTTATCGATGCCAAGAAAGATCCGGGTCTGATGATCATGCATCCGACGCTCACAGGAAAAAATCTTTACAACGAAAAAGACATCAATGGTCTTTTCTTTATTCGCACCATCATCGAACAGAAAAAAGGCATGTTGTCGTACTGGTACGCCGATTCCTCTTCCGGCGAAACCAAGGCGAGCGAAAAGGTTGCAGTATTCGATTTATTTCCGCAGTGGGACTGGATCGTCGTCTCTAATCTTTATCGCGAAGATTTGGACTCGGAAGCCATGAGCATGCGTAACAATCTGATCATCGGCGCTATTTTTCTATGCGTGATGCTATCTGTCATTGTCTTTTTTGCTGCGCGGCGCTGGGTTTCAAAACCGCTGACGGAAGCCGTTGCTGCAATGGAACAGATTGCCGAGGGCAATCTGACGGTTGTGATTCCCGAACGCGGTAACGACGAGATGGGGCGGCTTCTAGCGGCGACCCGCGTCATGACCGGCAAGATACGCTCTGCATTGAGCGACATTCGGAATGCGGCACAGCATCTGGCCGACAGTTCCGGGCAACTGCTCAACACCGCCAACGAGGTTGCCAGGCAGTCGGCGCAGCAAAGCGATTCCGCCTTGACAATGGCCTCCAGTATCGAGGAGATGAAGACCAATATTGTCCATGTTTCCGATAACGCCAGACGGGCGAACCAGATCTCGATCGACTCCGATCACATTTCCAACGAAGGCGCTGTGATCATCCAGCGAGCTACGGACAGCATGACGCGCATTGCCGATACCGTGCGCGTTGCCTCCGATACCGTCCGCACGCTGGGGCAGGAATCTCAGGCCATTTCCAGGATCGTCAATGTCATTCGCGAGATTGCCGATCAGACCAATCTGCTGGCGCTGAACGCGGCAATCGAAGCGGCGCGCGCTGGAGAACAGGGGCGCGGTTTTGCTGTCGTCGCCGATGAAGTGAGAAAGCTTGCTGAACGCACCTCGGGTTCGACGCGGGAAATCGGCGATCTGATTCGCCGCATCCTCGATGGCACGACCAATGCCGTCACCAGTATGGAGGCGGGCGTCAATCAGGTCGAAGAAGGGGTGTCCTATGCCGGGCAGGCAGGCGGGAGCATCGCCAATATCCGCCAGAGCGCCAATCAGGTTACGGCGGCGGTGACGACCATTTCGGACGTGCTTGCGGAGCAATCGGAGGCGATTGCCGGAATTTCCCACAACGTCGATAAAGTTGCCGCAATGGCCGACCAGAATAGCCTGATCGCGAAGGAATCGGTGCAATGCGCGTCGAATCTGGAGCAATTGGCGCATACGCTACAGGAGCGTATTTCGCATTTCAGTATCTAATTTGAGCGCGCCTCAATTCCAGCGTTTCCACCACTCCGTCGTCCCCTTCGAGAAGTACTTGCTGTTGGGGAAGTTCTGACGCAGCACGCGCTCGGCGTCGTCGCGCAGGGTGTCGAGTCCAAGCTTGTCGTAACTGGCGACCAGCAGGAACAGGGCTTCTTCATGGGACGGGGCGTTCGGGTATTGCGCGATGACGGTCTGGCAGCGATTGACGGCGGCAATGTAGGCGTTGCGCTTGTAGTAGTAGCGCGCGACATGAACTTCGTGGGCCGCGAGCATGTTTACCAGGTATTGCATGCGTAGCCGGGAGTCGGCGACGTATTTGCTGTTCGGGAAGCGTTCGATGAGTTCCCGGAAAGAGTGGAACGCATCAACCGCAGCGCGCGGGTCGCGTTGCGTCAGGTCCGGGTTGAGCACGTTGCCCAGGACGCCGATGTCTTCGTTGAAATTGGCCAGCCCTTTCAGGTAGTAGGCGTAATCGACATCGCTGTGATTGGGATGCAGTTTGATGAACCGTTCGGCGGAAAGAATCGCCAGATCCGGCTCTCCCGATTTGAAGTAGGAGTAGGCTGTGTCGAGTTGTGCCTGTTGGGCATAGCGTCCGTAGGGGTAACGCGCCTCGAGCTTCTCGAACATCTTGATGGCCTGTTCGTAGTCCCCCTTGGTCATCAGAGACTTGGCTTCGGAATAAAGTTTATTGGCGTCCCAGCCCGCCGTTTCATCATTGCCGGACATGCTGCCGCACCCGGTCAGAACCAGGGCAGCGATCAGCGTGGCATGTCGGGCCAACTTTCCCGTTACACTTCCAAGTGTGAATGTCATCGAAAGCACTCGTTTGAATAAACCGACGAATTATAGCCTCGGCCCGGCGGATACGGGAGAAGTTCCCGACCGGAATGCTGGAGGAGATCAGACTGCGCTACCGCCGGTGAGCGTGATTCCATCGGCCTGCGCCGGGCTGCGACTGGATCAGGCGCTGGCCCGCCTGTTTCCTCAGTATTCGCGCAGCCGCTTGCAGGCATGGTTGCGAGAGGGGCGCATCCGTGTCGATGGCCGTGTGCCCGATGTCCGCAGCAAGGTGCATGGCGGCGAACGGCTGGAAATGGAGTTCGAGCCGGAGACGCCCGATGGGCTGGAAGCGGCGGCGGCCGAAGATATCGCGCTTGCCATCGTTTTCGAGGATGAAGACTTGCTGGTGCTCGACAAGCCCGTCGGGCTGGTCGTGCATCCGGGCAGCGGCAATCGGAGCGGAACCCTGATGAATGCGCTGTTGCACCATGCTCCGGCGCTGGGCGGCATTCCGCGCGCGGGTATCGTGCATCGGCTGGACAAGGACACCAGCGGCCTGCTGGTCGTGGCGAAGACACTGACGGCGCAGACCAGTCTGGTTCGGCAGTTGCAGGCGCGCACGGTCGGGCGGCGCTATCTGGCGCTCGTGCACGGCGCGCTCATGCGTGGCGGGGAAGTTGATGCGCCGGTTGGCCGCCATCCGGTACAGCGCACGAAAATGGCCGTAGTCGGAGGCGGGCGCGCTGCGCTGACCCGCTTTGCTGTGCGTGAAAACCTGGGCGCGGCAACATTGGTCGAATGCCAGCTGGAGACCGGGCGAACCCACCAGATACGGGTGCACATGGCCCACCTCGGCCATTCTCTCGTCGGCGATCCGGTATATGGGCCGCGCCGTGTTGCCGATCCGCTTCTGGCGGGTTTCAAGCGCCAGGCGTTGCACGCATTCCGGCTGGGGCTGGTTCATCCGTCGAGCGGCCAGAGCATGCGCTGGTTTTCGCCGCTTCCGGAAGATTTTTCCTCTCTGCTGCGCGCCCTCGGTAGCCGTAGCGTGGACCGCATCGGCATGGAGGCGAATGATGACTGATTCTTTCCTCGTGCCGGACTGGCCTGCGCCGCCTGCGGTTCGTGCGCTGGTAACGACCCGGCGTGGCGGGGTCAGCACGCCGCCTTACGACGAATTCAATCTGGCCATGCACGTCGGCGACGACCCTGGGGCGGTTGCCGCCAATCGCGTCCGGTTGCGGCGGCATGTGCCCGCCGAACCGTTCTGGCTCGAACAGGTGCACGGTATCGAGGTTGCGCAGGCTGGCGAGGGTGGCGATGTGCCGGTTTGCGCCGATGCTTCGGTGGCGCGCAGTCCCGGCGCAGTCTGTGCCGTCATGACTGCCGACTGTCTTCCCGTGCTGTTCTGCAATGATGAGGGGTCGGTCGTTGCCGCCGCGCATGCGGGCTGGCGCGGTCTGGTTGCCGGGGTATTGGAAGCGACGCTTGCAAAAATGGCAGTGGAGCCGGGGCGGGTCATGGCCTGGTTTGGCCCTGCCATCGGCCCGGGGGCTTTTGAAGTCGGCGATGAAGTGCGGGCAGCATTTTTGGCATCCGATCCGGGAGCGAGAATGGCTTTCACGCCGCAGGCGGAAGGAAAGTGGCTCGCCGACATTTTCATGCTGGCCCGTCGCAGGCTGATGCGGGCGGGAGTGGAGCGCATCTACGGCGGCGGCCTATGTACCGTCTCCGGGAATGATCGCTTTTACTCCTACCGGCGCGAGGGCGTAACGGGGCGTTTCGCCTCGATGATCTGGTTTGATGCATAGGGCGTAATTTGAGCTATTATCATGTTGGGGACGGTAATGTCACCGAGTCAAGGTGCCATCAATAATCAGCAGTGTGGATAGCGCCACGCGATGCTGTTCATGTTCACGGAGAAGAGCATGTCTGACAATACAAAGAATCAACAAGGCGATGGTTTACAAGCCATGATGCAGGCCGGACAGGCCATGATGAAAGGCTTTTTTGAAACATTGGCAAAACAGCAGGTTGCCATGCAGGATTCAACGGGTCTGGCCGCAACGAGCCTGCCCATGCCTGATAACGATACCCTGGTAAGTTTGCAGAAAGAATTTGCGGCCAGTCACATGGCCTTATGGTCGTCGATGCTGAACAGCAAGCCCGGCGAAGATTCCAAGCCGGTCATCTCGCCCGAACCGGGCGACAGGCGGTTTTCGTCTGCGGAATGGTCGAAAAATCCGATGGCCGATTATCTGCGTCAGGCATACCTGATCAATTCCCGCTTCCTGAGTCAGGTCACGGATAACGTGCCGCTGAACGACCAACGGGCCAAGGGCCGCTTGCAATTCCTGACCCGGCAGTACATCGATGCGATGGCGCCAAGCAACTTTGCCGCGACCAATCCGGAGTTCATCCGCGCTGCGCTCGATACCGAAGGACAGAGCATCACGCGCGGCGTTCAGAACATGCTCGCCGACTTCGAAAAAGGGCGGGTTTCGATGACCGATGAAACCGTCTTTGAAGTGGGTCGCGAGTTGGCGATTACGCCGGGTTCGGTCATTTTCGAGAACGAACTGTTCCAACTGATCCAGTACTCGCCGCTGACGGAAAAGGTTGCGCAAACGCCATTCCTGATCGTGCCGCCCTGCATCAACAAGTATTACATCCTCGATTTGCAGGCGGAAAATTCGTTCGTGCGCTACATCATCGAGCAGGGACATACCGTGTTCCTGATGTCGTGGAAGAACGCGGGGCCGGAAGACGCCAACAGAAAGTGGGACGACTACGTCGAACTGGGCCCGCTCACCGCGTTGAAAGTCGTGCGCGAAGTCACCAAGGTCAAGAAGCCCAATATCCTCGGATTCTGCGTCGGTGGAACCATCCTCGCCACGGCGCTGGCGGTGGCGCGGGCGCGCGGCGAAGACCCGGTTGCCAGCGTGACCTTCCTGACGGTGCTGCTCGATTTCTCCGACACGGGCGAAATCGGCGTCCTGATCGACGAGGCGAGCGTGCAGATGCGGGAAAACACCATCGGCAAGGGCGGGCTGCTGCGCGGACAGGAACTCGCCAACGTGTTCTCGTTCCTGCGCGCCAATGATCTCGTCTGGCAATACGTCGTCAGCAACTACCTCAAGGGCGGCACGCCCAAGGCGTTCGACCTGCTGCACTGGAATTCGGATGCGACCAACCTTCCGGGGCCGTTCCTTGCGTGGTATCTGCGTAACATGTACCTCGAAAACAACCTGCGCGTACCCGGTAAGCTGACCGTGGCAGGGCAGAAGCTCGACCTGAGCAAGATCGATGCTCCGGTCTACCTCTTCGCGGCGCTGGAAGACCATATCGTGCCGTGGAAGACGTCCTATCTCGGCCGCGCCCTGCTGGGCGGCGAGACCACGTTCGTGCTGGGCGCAAGCGGCCATATTGCGGGCACCATCAACCCGGTGTCGAAAAACCGCCGCAGCTACTGGACGAATTCTTCTACGACGCCTTCGCCGGACGACTGGCTGGCTGGCGCGCAGGAACATCCGGGAAGCTGGTGGGCGCACTGGATCGAATGGCTGAACGGTTTTGCGGGCAGCCAGGTGGCAGCACGCGGTCGTCTCGGCAGCGCGCAGTACGAGCCGATCGAACCGGCGCCCGGACGTTATGTGAAAGTACGCGCCTGAGTTGGCATAAGGCTCTGGTTCGAGTGATCGGACAGGTCAGGGCGGGATGACTGTAACTGATTGTTTTTCCGCCCTTATTTTCTTTCGCTGTCATTCGGGCTTATGATATAATCTGTAGGTTTTGCGGCGCAGCAGAAGCGCTGCATGATGGGCTGGGCTTTTCGCTATGGGAGCGCAAAGCCTGAATTGTCAGTTTTACCTGGAGAGAACAATGACTCAAAGAGTTGCCCTCGTTACCGGCGCCATGGGCGGCCTCGGTACCGCTATTTGTCAGGAATTGTCCAAAGCTGGTCACAAGGTTGTTGCCGCTTATCATCCCGTGTTCGACAAAAAGGATGAATGGGTGCAAGAACAGGAAGCCGCCGGGTTCAAGGGTTTCATCACGGTTGCCGGCGACGTGGCCGATCTGGCCTCGGTGCAGGCCATGGTGGCCGAGGCTGAAGCCAAGGCTGGCCCCATCGACATCCTTGTGAACAACGCGGGGATCACCCGCGACAAATTCTTCGCCAAGATGGAACTGGAGCAGTGGGACGCGGTCATCAGCACCAACCTGACCAGTCTCTTCAACGTCACCAAGCAGGTTTCGGCCAAGATGGCTGATCGCGGATGGGGTCGCATCATCAACATCTCGTCGATCAACGGCGTCAAGGGCCAGGCCGGACAGACCAACTACTCCGCTGCCAAGGCTGGCGTGATTGGTTTCACCAAGGCGCTTGCGCAGGAACTGGCCGCCAAGGGCGTGACCGTCAACGCCATTGCCCCCGGTTACGTTGCCACCAAGATGGTCATGGCGATCCGCGAAGACGTTCTGAAAGGCATCGTCGATTCCGTTCCGATGAAGCGTCTGGCCAAGCCGGAAGAAATCGGCTATGCCGTGGCCTTCCTTGCCAATGAGTTGTCCGGTTTCACCACGGGCGCTACGCTCAACATCAACGGCGGCCTGTATTATCAATGAGCCGCAGGGCGTACCGGATTTCACGATAGCAAGTCACAAACCCCGCCGGTCGGCGGGGTTTGTGTTTTCTTTTTGAGGCAATTAGGTAGAAAATTGTCCGCCAGGATAAGCCGGTAGCCAAGGAGAAGCACATGGGCGAGCAAATACGCCTGATCAAGAAATACCCCAATCGCCGTCTCTACGACACGCGATCCAGCGCCTACATTACCCTTAGCGACGTCAAGGAGCTCGTGCTCAAGCACGAGGACTTTCAGGTGGTCGACGCCAAGACGGGCGAAGACCTGACCCGCAGTATCCTGTTGCAAATCATCCTGGAAGAAGAAAGCGGCGGCATGCCGATGTTTACCAGCGATCTGCTCTCCCACATGATCCGTTTTTACGGTCACGCCATGCAGGGCATGATGGGCAAGTACCTCGAAAACAACATCAGGGCTTTTTCCGACATGCAGCACAAGCTCCAGGAGCAGGTGCGCGGCATCTATGGCGACAACAATTCCATCAGCAAGGACCTGTGGGCGCAATTCATGAACTTCCAGGGGCCTGCGCTACAGAACATGATGGGCGCCTATGTTGAGCAATCGAAGAAGATGTTTCAGCAGATGCAGGATCAGGTCGAAAACCAGACGCGCAACATGTTTACAGGCTTTCAGTTTCCCGGTCAGTTTTCGCCGCATCACTATGGCAGCGTGGGCAAAGGTGAAAACACGCCGCCATCCTCTTCGAAAAAGTAGAAATACAAGAACTTGCCCGGTTTGCTCCGGGAATGTTTTCACTCCTTCCCCCGCTTGCGGGGGAGGGAGTCAATCAAGTATTTAATTTTCTTTACTATTTTGAATACAAATGAGTTCCTCTGAGCCGCTTCCCCGCGTGGGTTTTATCAGCCTTGGCTGTCCCAAGGCCACGGTTGATTCCGAACAGATCCTGACCCGCCTCTCGCGAGAAGGGTACGAAATTTCGGCTTCGGTTGAAGATGCCGATCTCGTCATCATCAATACCTGCGGCTTCATCGATGCGGCTGTCGAAGAGTCGCTCGATGCCATTGGTGAAGCGTTGGCCGTAAACGGCAAGGTCATCGTCACCGGCTGTCTCGGCGTGCGCGCCAGACTCGTGCGGGAAACGTATCCGCAGGTGCTGGCGGTTACTGGCCCGCATTCCCCCGATGCCGTCATGCGGGCTGTGCACTGCTACCTGCCCATGCCGGGTGACACGATCATCGATCCTGTCCCGCAGGAAGGCATCCACCTCACTCCGCGCCACTACGCCTACCTCAAAATCGCCGAAGGCTGCAATCACGGTTGCACCTTTTGCATCATCCCCGCGTTGCGCGGCCCGCTGGTGAGCCGCCCGATCCACGAAGTGATGAGTGAGGCCGAAACGCTCGTCTCGGCGGGCGTGCGTGAAATCCTCGTCGTTGCGCAAGACACGCCCGCCTACGGGTTCGACATGGGTTTTCGTACCGGCTTCTGGAACGGGCGGCCCATGAAAACGCGCCTCCTGGAGCTTGCCCAGGCTCTTGGCGAGCTCGGCGTCTGGATACGCCTGCATTACATGTACCCGTATCCCGCCGTAGACAAAATCGTCGAACTCATGGCCGAAGGAAAGATTCTGCCGTACCTCGACGTTCCCCTTCAGCACGTCAGCCCCCGCATCCTGCAAGCGATGCGGCGACCGGCGAACGCTGAAAACGCGCTCGAACGCATCCGCCGCTGGCGCGCCATCTGTCCGGACATCACCATCCGCTCCACCTTCATTACCGGCTTTCCCGGCGAAACTGAAGAAGATTTCGGGCAACTGCTGCGTTTTCTCGAAGAAGCGCGGCTCGACCGCGTCGGCGCATTCGCCTACTCTCCGGTCGAAGGCGCGCCGGCCAACGCGCTGCCCGGCGCGCTTCCCGACGATGTGCGGGAAGAGCGTCGCCAACAGTTGATGGAACTCCAGGAAGACATTTCCACCCAGTGCCTCGAAGCGCGCATTGGGCAGGAAATCACCGTGCTGGTCGACGAAGTCAGCGAGGAAGAAGGCGCAATCGCCCGGTCAAAGGGCGATGCTCCGGATATCGACGGGCTGGTCATCATTCCAGAAGGTGATGGGATCGAGCCCGGCGATTTCGTCCGAGTCAGGATCACCGACTGCGACGTGCATGATCTTTACGCCGAACGAATCGATGACGACGATCCGGGCTGCGATGAACCGGTCTGAACACGATGGCCCCCACGCTTCGTTGCCCCCCGAGGGGGCGGGTTGCGCCTTGGGGCGGCCCGGCGGCGCAACAGGTCTCGGTCTCCCAACCCGTCTCGCTGCTATCGTCGGTAGCGAGCACGTATTGACCGATGCCGACTCGATGTCGCCGTATCTCACCGACTATCGCGGCAACTATCACGGAAGGGCGCTGGCCGTCGTCAGGCCGGCCAGCACGCAGGAAGTCGCCGCCGTCGTCAAACTCTGTGTGGAAACCGGCGTGCCGATCGTTCCGCAAGGCGGCAATACCGGCCTCAGCGGCGGAGCAACGCCGTTGTCGGATGGGCTGGCCATACTCGTCAGCCTCTCGCGGCTCAATCGAATCCGCGCGCTCGATGCTGCGAACGACACCCTCTGCGTGGAAGCCGGTTGCACGCTGGCTGCCGTGCAGGAAGCCGCCGCAGCGGCAGGGCGGCTCTTTCCGCTCTCATTGGCATCCGGCGGCAGTTGCGAAATCGGCGGCAATCTCTCCACCAACGCTGGCGGGGTGCAGGTGCTGCGCTACGGCAACATGCGCGATCTTACGCTCGGGCTGGAAGTCGTCCTGCCCGATGGCCGGATCTGGAACGGTCTGCTGGGTCTGCGCAAGGACAATACCGGCTACGACCTCAAACAACTCTTCATTGGCGCGGAGGGCACGCTGGGCATCATCACCGCCGCAGTGCTCAAGCTCTTTCCTGCGCCCAAACTCAGAGCGACTGCCTGGGTGAACGTCCCCGATCCTGCCGCTGCGGTCGCGCTGCTCGCGCGCTTTCGCGCGGCCTGCGGAGACAGGGTGAATGCCTTTGAGCTCGTCGGTCGGCCGCTGCTCGAACTCGCTTCCAGACACATGCCGCACTGCCGTCTCCCCGCGCCTTCGGAGTGGTCGGCGCTGGTGGAACTCACCGAATTTTCTGCCGACATTCCTCTTCTTGCCGTGCTTGAACAAACGCTGAACGCGGCGATCGAGGCAGGGGAGGCAAGTGATGCCGTTGTTGCGGCTTCGGAATCTCAGGCCGATGCTCTCTGGGCCTTGCGCGAAAACGCCAACGAAGCGCAAAAGCGCGAGGGGTTGAGCATCAAGCACGATATTTCCGTGCCTGTGAGCCGCATTCCCGAATTCATCCGTCGCGCCGATGCAGCCCTCTCCACGTGGCAACCCGGCGTGCGCATCATCGCTTTCGGTCACATCGGCGACGGCAACCTGCATTACAACCTGTTTCCGCCGCCCTGCGTTACTGAAGCAGCCTTCATCGCGCGCACTGGTGAGGCCAATCGCATCGTGTATGAGCTGATTGCCGAACTGGAAGGCTCGATTTCGGCGGAACACGGAATCGGGCAACTCAAGCGCGAGGCGCTATGCCGTTACAAGGATGCGGTCGAACTCGAACTCATGCGCGCAATCAGGCACGCCGTCGACCCGCGCGGGTTGATGAATCCGGGGAAAGTGCTCTGATTTCCCTGAGCTTCTAAGCCCCTTCCTGCAACCCCTTCGGCAGCGGAAAAACTGTCGTCTCCGGCACGCCGTCGAGCTCACGCACCGTAGCAGCGGTGAGAGTCTGCAAGTGATGGATCACTTCGGTGATCAGCGCTTCCGGGGCGGATGCGCCGGCGGTGACGCCGATCTTCTGTTTATTCACGAGCCAGGTCGGGTCGATGTCGCCGGAGTCATCTACCAGATGGGCGGGGAGGCCGCGCAGCTTTGCAACCTCACACAGGCGGTTGGAGTTGGAACTGTTTTTCGAGCCGACCACGAAGACGATGTCGGCCTGCTCCGCGAGGTGTTTGACAGCATCCTGCCGATTCTGGGTGGCGTAGCAGATGTCGTCCTTTTTGGGGCCGGTGATTGCGGGAAAACGGGCGCGCAGGGTCGCAACGATGTCGGCGGCGTCATCGACGGACAGGGTGGTCTGGGTGACGTAGGAGAGTCGCTCCGGGTGAGCGGGGCGCAGGGCGGCGGCATCCGCTTCGTTTTCGACCAGATGGATTCCGCTGTCGATCTGCCCCATCGTGCCTTCGACTTCGGGATGGTGGCCGTGGCCGATCATGACGATCTCGCGCTCCTGGGCGTGCATGCGCGTCACTTCCATGTGAACCTTGGTGACGAGCGGGCAGGTGGCGTCGAACACGCGCAGTTTCCGGCGCGCGGCCTCCCGTTGCACGGAAAGCGGCACGCCGTGGGCGCTGAAGATGACGGTGGCGCCATCGGGAATCTCGTCGAGTTCTTCAACGAAAATCGCGCCGCGCGCCCGCAGGCCGTCGACGACATGACGGTTGTGGACGACTTCGTGCCGCACGTAGATGGGAGCGCCGAAGCGTTCAAGTGCGCGCTCGACGATCTCGATGGCGCGTTCGACGCCCGCGCAAAAGCCGCGCGGGTTGGCCAGAAGGATTTCCGGGTTTGTCATGATCGGCGGTGGGAAGGGGTCAGGCCGAGAGGGCGTTGATGATTTCGACTTCGAGGTGGATGGGGACGCCCGCCAGCGGATGATTGAAGTCGATCAGAGCGGAAGTCTCATCGACTTCGCGCACGAGGCCCGAGTATTTTGAACCGTCGGGCGCAAGGAATTCCATGATGCTCATGGCTTCGACGTTTTGCTGGAGCATATGCTCGCGGCGCACGCGCTCGATGAGTTCGGGCCGGTACGGGCCAAAGGCTTCCTCGGCGGTGAGCTCAAACACCCGGCGGCTGCCGACGGGCAGGCCGACGATGAGTTTTTCCATTGCCGGCAGCATTTCGTTTACACCCAGTTTGAGCGTGGCGGGCGTGGCCTCGAACGTGGAGAGCACCGGCTGCCCGCTGGGCAGGGTGATACGGTAGTGCAGGGTGACGAGGCTGTCTTCGAGGACGGTCTGGTTCATGTGAAGTTCTCCGGTGGAGCGGTCGTTTTTTTTATGCGGAATTGGCCGATGAGCATCAGGGCGACGCCAAGCGTGATCGCCGAATCGGCAATGTTGAAAGCGGGCCAGTAGTACGGTCCTGCGTGGAAGGAAAGAAAGTCGACGACTGCGCCGTGGTTGAAACGGTCGATGACGTTGCCGAGCGCGCCGCCGATGATGAGGGAGAAGGCGGACGGCAGCAGGCGTTCAAGGCGATGCTGCCAGGTGAGCGTCAGCAGCCAGATACTGACGACCAACGCCAGCACGGCAAAGAACCAGCGTTGCCAGCCGGAATGTTCGGCCAGAAAGCTGAAGGCCGCGCCACGGTTGAAGGCAAGGACGAGATCGAAGAAAGAGGTGACTTCGATCCGCCTGACAGACACGGATTGAAAGTAGGCAAGCGCCCATTCCTTCGTCACCTGATCGAGCACGATCACCAGAACGATGAACGCGAGCCATGGCGTCATGGATCGAAGGGCGTGGCGGCGATCAGGCATGACGACGTTGTTCTCCGCTGCCGAAGAGATTGCTCATGCAGCGTCCGCAGAGCGCGGGGTGTTCGGTGTTTTGCCCCACGTCTTCGCGCACGTGCCAGCAGCGTTCGCATTTCGCGCCCTGGGCGGGAGCGACCTCGATGCTGAACGGGCCTTGTTCGAGTCTGGCGGCGGAGGTGATGAAAACAAATTTGAGATCATCGCCCAGCGCCGCAAGCGCCTCGAACACATCTCCCTCGGCAGTGAGGGTGACGGCAGCCTGCAGGTCCGCGCCAATCTCGCCCTTGATGCGCAGTTCTTCCAGCGCTTTGAGCACATCGGCCCGCACGGCGGTGATATGCGCCCAGCGCTTGGAAAGCGCCGCTTCATCGGGCACATCGGGAAGAATGTGCCAAGTCTGGAGCATCACGGAATCTTCCTTGTTGCCGGTGAGAGTCTGCCAGATTTCTTCGGCGGTGAAGGCGAGAATCGGCGCCATCAACCGGGTGAGAGTCTGGGTGATGTGCCAGAGCGCGCTTTGCGCGGAACGGCGGGCGCGGGATTTTTCTGCGGTGGTGTAGAGGCGGTCTTTCAGGATGTTGAGGTAAAACGCTCCCAGATCCTCGGAGCAGAAGGTTTGCAGCGCCTGGGCGATGCGGTGGAATTCATAGCGCTCATAGTCGGCCAGCACCTCTCTTTGCAGATTGCGGGTGAGAATGAGCGCGTAACGGTCGATTTCCAGCCACTCGTCCACGGGCAGCATGTCCCTGGACACGTCGAAGTCCGAGGTGTTGGCGAGCAGGAACCGCACGGTGTTGCGAATGCGGCGGTAGGTTTCGATGATGCGCTTGAGGATTTCGTCCGAAAGGGCGACTTCGCCCGAGTAGTCGGTGGAGGCCACCCACAGGCGCAGGATTTCCGCGCCGTATTTGCCGGAGACTTCCTGCGGCAGGATGACGTTTCCGAGTGATTTGCTCATCTTGCGGCCCTGCCCATCGACGGTAAAACCGTGGGTGAGCAGCGCGCGGTAGGGCGGATGGCCGTCGATGGCCGCGCCCGTGAGCAGCGACGAGTGGAACCAGCCGCGATGCTGGTCGGAGCCTTCGAGATAGAGGTCGGCAATGGGACCATCAGAACTGTGCGGCCCGCCCGCCCGCCGGGCCGCCCCAAGGGCGGGCGCAGCCCCCTCGGGGGGCAGGGAGCGAAGCGAGCGTGGGGGCTCTGCATGCGAGCCGCGCAGCACGTGGCTGTGCGTGGTGCCAGAGTCGAACCAGACATCCAATGTGTCGCCGATCTTCTCGTAATCGGCGGCCTCTGCCCCAAGCAGTTCGGCGGCATCGAGCTTGAACCAGGCTTCGATGCCCTCTTTTTCGACCCGGCAGGCGACTTCTTCCATCAGCTCGACGGTGCGTGGATGCAGTTCTCCCGTTTCTTTATGGAGAAAGAAAGGAATCGGCACGCCCCAGGTGCGTTGACGCGAGATGCACCAGTCCGGGCGGCCAGCGATCATCGCGTGCAGGCGGGCCTGTCCCCAACCGGGGAAGAAGTCGGTTTTCTCTACGCCCTTGAGCGCGCGCTCGCGCAGGGTGGAACCGTCCGCCACCTTGCGATCCATGCCCACGAACCATTGCGTCGTGGCGCGGTAGACGAGCGGGGTCTTGTGCCGCCAGCAGTGCATGTAGCTGTGCATGATTTTTTCATGCGCAAGCAGCGCGCCCACTTCGGCGAGTTTTTCGACGATGACGGGGTTGGCTTTCCAGATGTCCATGCCGCCGAAAAACGGCAGGTCGGCGGCAAAGTGGCCGTCGCCCTGGACGATGGAAAGGATTTCGTCGCTCGCGCGGCCATAGGCGAGCCACGCATTGAAGTCGTCTACGCCATGTGCCGGAGCCGAATGCACGACGCCCGTTCCGGTGTCGACCCCGACATAGTTGGCGAGAAACACGGGTGAGGGACGATCATGGAACGGGTGGCGG
>Ga0209737_10001452_pt1 | contig 17022 bp, 12 predicted proteins | sample TergutCu122P3_FD_187284 | JGI IMG/M metagenome (GOLD analysis project Ga0209737, IMG submission 187284) | Cubitermes ugandensis P3 segment gut microbial communities from Kakamega Forest, Kenya - Cu122 P3 (SPAdes) (version 2) | ecosystem: Host-associated > Arthropoda: Insects > Digestive system...
TTTGGGGAGACAGTTCGGGCAATATCAAAGGAAGGGATGATACAAGAAGCAAAAATGAAATTTTATTATTATAATTTGATGATGTGCATGCAATGACTCAATACATTTAAGTGAATATATAAAAAAAATTAAATTTATATGAGATGTTTACGTGCAAATGATTAGTAACAGTACCTCACTGAATTATGCAACACAGCAGTTCTTGCTGTGTTGCATAAATTGCAAATAAATAGAAGATGAGCGTCTGCTCATACAAATAGTGAATTAACTTGACTGCGTTGCAGAACGTCCATGGTCAAATGCAGAGAGATTCATCTCCTTACTCTTCTCCGGAACTCTGCGTGAGATAGCTTCACGAAGTGATTCTTCTTTTAATGGAATAAATCGCGAAGCTGCACCTAACAGGACCACATTTAGAGTCAGGACTGTTCCTGCCTGCTTTGCAAGTGTTCGGGCATCAATGAGGAGCACGCTCTGAGTATCAAATGCAGATAATAAGATCTCAGCTCTTGGATCTGGAAGACTTTGGACAAACACTGAAGTTGGAAGGGTATACTCCTTGTTCGTCACAACCGTTCCATGGGGCTTCATATAATGAGCAAACCGCGCAGCCTCTAATAGATCAAATGAAATCATCAGATCTGCATTCCCTGGTGCAATTTGACATCCATATTCCTGATCAATACGCACCTGACACTCAATGGATCCGCCACGCTGTGCCATTCCATGCGTCTCAGCACTACGCATCGACCTCCCTTCAATTACACCAGCTTCACCGATGATATTTGAAAGTAGGATTGTGCCCTGACCTCCGATCCCTGCAATAATAATATCAAAACTCATTCCTGTACCTCCCTTTGAATCGCGGCAATCGGACAGATCTGCATACATAATCCACATCCTGAACATAGGTCCGTAATTACACAGAAACCTTCACCTGTGACCTCAAGTGCAGGACATCCAAACTTCACACATGCTTTGCATCCATTACAGATATTTTTTGATACAGCAAATCTTGGACGCTCAATGTGTGCTCGCCTCTCTGAAATAACACATGCCTGCTTTGCAATAATCACCCGTACTCCTGAACGTGACTTTGCTTCCTTGAGTACTTCGCGAAATTGTGGCATATCATTTGGACTTATTGTCTCAACAAACGAAGCCCCACACCCTCTGCATATCTCTTCAAGAGAAACTCGAGGGGATTCATCTCCTGTTGCCGTAACTCCTGTCATCGGATTTGGTTGATTTCCAGTCATGGCAGTTACTCGGTTATCCAAAATCACAACAATCATATTTGCTCCGTTGTGTACTGCATTCAAGAGCCCCTGGATCCCTGTGTGTAAAAATGTTCCATCTCCAATTGTACACACGACGTCGCGTGTTTCTCCTGACAATGCGATACCTGCTGCAACCGTGATCGCTGCCCCCATACAGAGAGTAGTATCTACTGTTCCAAGCTGAATGCCGAGTGTATAGCATCCAATATCGCTTGGAAAAATAGCATCTTTGAATACAGCCTTCATCGAGAACATGGCTGCCCGATGAGCACAACCCGCACAAAGAATGGGGGGACGGTTCGGCAGAGCGAGAACTGGCGCCGAAGTAGGGAATACCTTTGCTTCAAACCCAGCACTCTGCAAAAACGAGGAAACACGTGCAGCTGTAAACTCCCCCTCATATGAAACATGTCCTGTCTTTTTTCCATACACTATTGTTGTTGAGGGAGCTACCTGACGCACTACTTCTTCAATCACTGGCTCTAACTCTTCAACAACAAAAATCTCATCATGTTCTGCAACAAAACGCGAAAGCCATGTCTCATCAATAGGATAAGCAGTAATGATAGCATGGGAAACATCGTCTCCTATCACTTCCTGTACATAAGGCGTAGAGATGCCGCCGCTAATCACTGCTCTCTTCTTCTCACCACTGGCTTTGAGATTGTAGCGATTATATCCTCGCTCAATAAGCAGCTCTGCAACCCTCTTCTGCTTTTCATTCAATTTCTTATGCAAAGGGCGTGTGTGCGCAGGAATAACTACATACTGACTTGGATCTCGGTGGAATTCACCTCTGCGTGTAGATGGAGCAACCGATCCAAGTGTTACATCACTCTTTGAGTGACAAATCCGTGTTGTTGGACGAACTATAACGGGAAGTGAAAGCTCAGCAGACAGCGAAAACGCATCTTTTATCAAGTCATGAGCTTCTTGCACAGATCCTGGATCAAGGCATGGAATCTTTGCAAATGCGGCATATCTCCTGGTATCTTGCTCGTTCTGAGAAGAGTGTGCAAATGGATCGTCAGCACAAAGAATAACAAACCCACCTCGAACACCGGTATATGCAGATGTCATTAAGGGATCGGCTGCTACATTCAGTCCGACATGTTTCATTGTTACAAGAGATGCAAGACCACACCATGATGCAGCGAGAGCCTCTTCAAGCGCAACCTTCTCATTTACAGACCATTCAACGTGATACCAGCGTTCACTGTACACCCGAAGTGTATCAACAATCTCTGATGATGGCGTTCCAGGGTAGCCCGTTACAAACTCTACTGATGCCTCTAGACAACCGTGAGCAATAGCTTCATTTCCAAGCAAATAATGTGATTTCATTCTAAACCAGTTCTCCTAATTATCATAATCTAGATCTATAATGATCTATAATGTATAACATCCATTGGTAAAGTAGTATATAGTTAGTTCATCATCTGATATGAGACTTAAGCGTCTATTAACACTACTGGATAAGTATTTCTCCCTTCATTTGTTGTTTCAAATCCATTAGTATTCGGCAGATTTATATGTTTCCTCTTACAACATTATAGAGTCAATTCGTTGGGCCCGTAGCATAGCCAGGTGGTGCACCCGGCTGATAACCGGGAGGTCATGCGTTCGAACCGCATCGGGCCCATTTGTTTCTATTTTAAATTATTTATATATTATCTATCCATTATCCGTAATACTTCAATACGAAGGAGTGCATACTTGTATACATGGTAGATGTCGCTGTCATCTGTGGCTCCCGTTCTGATTCTGATATTGCAGACTCTGTTTTGACGGTGCTTGATGAATATGGTATTAGTTATGATAATCAGGTTCTGTCGGCTCACCGCGATCCAGATGCATTAGAAGCCTATGTCGCATCCTCTGATGCTCGCATATTCATCTGCATTGCAGGTCTGGCCGCTGCTCTTCCAGGAGTTGTCGCAGCACGCACCAAAAAACCTGTGATTGGAGTTCCAGTCTCTGGAAAACTCATGGGCGGCCTTGATGCACTGCTTTCCATCGTTCAGATGCCTTCTGGTGTTCCTGTTGCATGTGTAGGAGTAGATAATGGAAAGAATGCTGCACATCTTGCTGCACGAATACTTGGGCTATAAACATACATTTTTCTCACGTTTTTTCAGTTCATGTATCTCGCATCATGAATTTGTCGAATTTTCGTATATTTCAAACATTTCCTAAAGCAAATCAGTCATGGTGTTCGAAATAAACGCGGAAAAATGTAAATGAGTTGGTTACACGTATGAGATGAGATCTGCGTGCTTATTCAAAAAGGCCATATTCGTCTTTTTTATCTGTTTCCAAAACCTCTGTCTTTTGTACGCTGTGCTCTTCCACGCATTTCTGATAAAACTCCTGATAGTCTCTTCGCAGCATTCCCATCTCTTCAGGTGTCAACTCAGGTGTGCTTCTGCCACGTATGAGCTCATCAAGCCTTGTTGCAATCTCCACAGCAACTGTGCGATACTCGCAGTCAAGATATGATGTGCATGCATCACGTCGAAAGGAGCACCCGCACTTCGGACAGATAATATATGGTTGTTCACGTGATACAGCGAATATTCTGGTACACCCTTCGCACTTGACAATTGTGTACATCAAACATGATTGGTGATTACTTCATTAATAGGCTGGTATCATATGTACCATAACAAAGGAGTTCGCATGAATTGTTCACCACATTCATCAAAAAATTCAACCATCTCTATTTTTGGTATTTCTGGCCTCAAAATGATTGAAAAAGGAGATGATATTGCCTCACTTATCTGTGATTGCACCACCTTCCTTCCTGGAGACATCATCACAATCGCCTCTACGATTATCTCAAAAACTCAGGGGTATACTAAAGACCTGAGCAGCGTAGTTCCAGGCCCGGATGCTATTCGGATTGCAGCAATGTGCGGAGAAGATCCTGCATTCATGCAGGTAGTACTTGATGAATCAGTTGATGTTGTTTTAGAATCTCCCTTTACACTTACAGAAATAGCATGTGGACATATTGGTGTGCGTTCTGGCGTCGATAATAGTAATGTGCAAGATGGAGTTGTGCTGTATCTTCCTCCAGATCCGATGGAAGAAGCTAAAAAACTTCATGATGCATTTTTGACATGTACTGGTGTAGAAGTAGGTGTTATAATCACTGATACTTGTGGCCGCGCCTTTCGGCGTGGGCAAGTTGGCCATGCAATTGGATGGCATGGCATGACAGCTATCCGTGATTTTAGAGGGGATGCTGATCTGTTTGGACGTATTCTTGAGATCACTGAGGAGGCAGTTGTTGATGAGATTGCAGGCTTCGCGAACTTTGTGATGGGTGAGAGTAATGCTGGCATCCCTGCTGTTGTTTTTAGGGGATGTAACCCTTGGAATGGACATAATTCACTTTACTTTTCAAAGAACGATGATATAATCCGAAAAGTACTCAAAAATACAACTCATAATCACTAATTAGAGAATTTACACATAATTTACTGAACGGCGCAAAAGTGCGGAAGAGTTAAATTGTTTACATCAGTAATATTACAGCAATAGCATAGAGTTTCATATTATCTTCTCCGTGAGTAGAAATCAACCATGATATCTGTCCGTTCTATATTTTGCATTGCTTGTGCCGTTTTCCTTGCACTATCGCACAGCGCGGGCATTGCCGATGCAATCGGTTCATCTTCTTCACACACAACAACTCTTATTATCCCTACAGCTGGCAATTCCAAACTAGCAGATCTTTCTGTTGATATATTTGCAGCTCTTTTACCTGACAGCGAAACTTCTTCTCTTCAGTTAGTATATACTGATAATTCCAAGTTGGCAAGAGAATTGATGCAAGAACACCCAGACTATATCATTGCAGGACTTCCACAATTTTCAGATATCCGGGATTCTTTTTCATGGGTTGGACCTATGTACAGCCTGCGTTCAGTTGTCATTGTAGGGGATGAAAATGAAAAAAGCATAAGAATAACACAACCTTCTGATCTTTCAGAGTATCGTGTTGGTATTTTGACATATGACAACACTGCTGGAATCGTTTCAGAATTCGTAAGCCCAAATCGCATTGTCGGTGCCCAGACACTTCCTGATCTTTTCACTCTCTTAGCATCTGAACAAATTGATGTTATCGTCACAGAACATCTCCATGTAGCTGAATATCTCACAGACCATTATGCACTTGGTGACTATGAATTTATCTTCTTTTTACCGCCCGTCCCGCACTATTATGCATTTGCAGGAGATACAAACCCTGCAATCATTGCATCATATCAGAGTGCATTAGACACTATCAAAACAACGCCGAACGATGGTGATGTAAGATACACACAGTATGAAGAGATTGTTTCTAAAAACTTTCTTCCATCCACATTTCGTTCATCCCATTATGTACTCATTTTCTCTTTATATGATGCATCTACCCCACGAATCACAAAAATCCTCGATGGAATGAGCAGTATATTTTCCTCTACCTCCAATATTAGATATAATTTTGAGAGTCTGTGCATGGATTGCCTGCCATTCGACTCCTCAGTAGACACTACTGCCTACGTTACTCTCATTGCTGAAGCTGCTATGAGTCACCATCACGGAGTGACTCCTGATGCGATTATATCTATTGGTCTTGAAGCATTTCATGCAGCACAGCATTATGCATCTTTACACGATTCTACCATTCCCATTATCTATGGTATGGCTGCTCCTGGGGATTATAGAAATAAAGAGAGCAGTGGAATTTTATGGACATATGCAATTGGAAAAATAATAAGTCTTGCAAAGCAGACGCATCCTGGTAGAGATGTGATCTATGTTATTAGCTCTCAAGATCGCTCAAATCAACTTATCTTAGAAAAAATCAGAGATATTGATGCATTGGATTCAAAATCTATTTTTTATTATGCACCATATGATCTTAGCCTTGAAGATCTCATTCAGGATATCAATGCACATAGTAATGCCATTGTTTTATTAAATGATTACAGATTTTACGATGGTCCTCGCCCCTTCTATCTGACCGCTGAAAATATGCATAGACTTACAAGTAGCATCTCTGCTCCTGTGTACACGCTTACGGATGTTTTCAATCATAATGCTGGTGTTGTTGAAGCATATGAGATATCAATGGAGAGAGTTGGAGAGCTTCTTGGAATAATGACAAGTCGGGTTTTATTTGGTGAAGAAATAAGTAATATACCAACTTACATATACTCCCCTCTCACCCCTCGCCAGGAAACAACAAGTCCAATACCAACGCCAAAAGACTTGCTCGCTCTTCTTGGCCCCTATTTCTCTTTTACAATTTTATTACTGTTGTGTTTACTTGCCATTGCTGGCATCTGGCTTTCCATACAGCGAAAAATTTTCCATACACTGGATGATATGAGAAAAAGCCAGAAGATTCTAGAAAGAAGGATTGGGGCTATGCCTGTTGCGATCGCTGTTTTTCCTCTCGATTCAGATGAGCATATTTTCATCAATGAGGCAATGAACCAAGTTATTGACTCAGGCTTTACTTATTATATCAGTGCCAGTTACGAAGAGTTTTCCAAAATCAAAAATAGTGTCGCACAAAATAAAGAGACGTATAAAGAAGAAAGAGAGAGTGACACTGGAAAGCAGATATTTCAATTTAATGTACATCCTATCCACGATTCAATGGGATCTGTCCAGCTTATCATGATTCAGGCCATTGATGTAACAAAAACTCGGACAAAAGAGCGAGAAACTAGTGCCGCTTTAATGCGCCTTGATCAGTTTGTTGAACGAAATGTGGCTGGAGTAGCCTTTTTCCAACCAATATATGATGAGGATGATAAGCTCAGGAGCGGAGTATATCACAAGGTAAACAGAGAATTTTGTGAATTGATGCATCTCTATTCAGAAGATTTACTTGGGAAAGAATTAGGTGGATTCTTGATAAGAAAAGATATCTTAGAGTTGTTTTCGACACTTACAGATACGAGTCCCCCTGTACGATTTAGTTATTTTCAATCGGAAGATGACGGGCAATTCCTCTCTGCTTTTGTATTTAAGATCGGAATCAATTCACCACTTTTCTGCCTTTCTCTAACTGATGAAACTGAGTATTATTACCATCGCCTCATTGAGATATCAGCAACCCAAAAATTAGAAGCAATGCTTAAAGAGCTCGCTATACTCAATGATCAGATCCGAAATCCATTGACTGTTATTCTGTGCTCACTTGAAGCCGATACTATTCATGCACAATCCGATTTTAATGTACATATCAATAATATTAATACAGCCATAGATTTATTAGATAGGCGGTTCTTAATTGTTGATTCGTTACGTGCACGTATTAAGGAAAAAGAGCATATGAGATCGGATCATGTTGTAATAGAGTTTGATTCTTCCAACTCACATGATTCAATTTCAACAAAAGAGGACTTTTAATGACTTTCATCTTTTCGTCTACAAAGCGCCTGTTCTTCTCTTACATCTGCATATTTGTAGTATTATGTATCTCTATTCATGCCGTAGCAGATGATTCAGTTATTTCATCACCTTTATTACCTTATTTTCAAGATTTTCAAGATTTTCAAACCCACCCCTTTCCAGTACTATTCATAGCAGAAACCGAAAAAGGGCAAGAGATCTCGATTTCACCACGTTTTCATTTAATACTTGTTATTACATCTTCTGATCAGAGAGAAGCTCATGATGCCCTCCTACAAGGATTCAAAAGTGTAGTCAGAGGTGATTCAAATGTGAAATATGTGATAGAGCAGATTAACAGTGTCGAAATGCAAATGAATTCTGAGATCTATCTGCCAAGGTTATATGATCTGTTTAAGTCTCGATATACTACACATCCAGATCTTATCGTCACGATTGGAGAAAGTGCATCTCAATTTATGATCCAATATCATGACGCTCTCTTTCCATATACTCCTCTCATGTCCAGCACACTCTCTGTTCCAGATGCTAATGCAATATCTGGGTTTGTAACTGGATACGCTTATTATCCAACAATTGCTCAGACAATTGTTCTTGCACAGAAAATTAATCCAACCATATCGAAAATCTATGTTTTGGTGCCACAATCTCTTGAAGGTGCTCAATTTATTGAAGAAATAAAAACAATTTCACCTCGTATCGAATATATCATTGCTCCTCACGATCAAAGTCCTCAGGAACTGATTGCATCAATTCAATCTCTTGGAACTGATGCAGCTGTACTTCTTAATAATTATCATTTTTCTGCAGAAGCAGGGAATAGATACTCAATAGAAGAAATTCTTCCATATATTGTTGAACAGATCTCAGTGCCGATCTACACTGTCACCGATCAGTACAATGAGGGTGGAGTACTTGGTGGATATCAGATATTTCTCTTTACAGAAGGAGAAAAAATTGGAACATCCGCATTATCAATGCTTTCAAGTAATTTTTCATCTATAGCACCTATTGGAATAGAGATGGGAACCCCTATAATTATCTATGAAAAATTAAAGGCATTCGATGTTTCAGAATCTGTTCTTCCGTTTGGCACTGAGTTTGTAGGTGAACCTGAACATAATATCCCTGTGCTCACACGTGAGGAACTTGCTTTCTTTGTTTTGCTTATCATAACATTGTTCGCACTTATCATTATTTTGTTTATCTGGGGAGAAAGGCTCCGCTCTGCAAACAAAAGCGCCTTGCGTGAGCAAAATCTTCAAAATGACATTATTTCACATCTGGTATTTGGGTTTTATGTTCGTGATGCACAAGATGAAATGAGATATGTCCTCTTCAATCCTAAAATGGAAGAGTTTACTGGAGAAGAGGGCAAAAATGTCCTTGGAAGAACGACTCCTGTTTTTGGAGCTCCAGTTGAACAGGAAGAGCTCTGCATTAAAACACAGAGTGTTGTGACAGCTGAAATGGTATTGACTCATACTGATAAAATGAGAATTTTTCAATATATTCTTCACCCGACAATCAAGGGTAATATAGTAACAAATATTAGAGGACACGTATTTGATATTACTGAGCGAAGAATGTGGGAGCTTGAACTCCATGAATCTCTTGAGCTCTTTCAGGCTTATTTTGAGAAAAATTTGTATGCAATTGCAATTATCAGAATGAATCAAAATAAGAATGAAGTATTATCAGACTTCTGCTTTATTGATATTAACTCAGAACTCGAAGAACTATTCAATGTTTCACGCAATAATGTTCTTGGTAAGAGTGGATGCCATGTATTCTCAGCATCTGGTGGTACAGATGATAGATATGTATGGTTAATGGAATTACTTCAAGCGATGACACAGACACGTACATTTTGTTTTGAAAATAGAAAACTAGGAGAGTTATATTTATCAGGAAATTTATTTAAGTTTGGGGAGAATGATGAATATATCGGGTTTATCTGTGCTGATACAACTAGTATTGTTAAAATGAGAGAAGAAGATGCCGTAGTATTTCAGCATATTCAGAATACGATGTATGAAATTATACAGATTCGCGAAGAGATTATGACATCGGTTCTTCACATACGTGAGCTCATATCTCATGAGGAGGAAGCTATGTATGGCGAGATGGTTACTCAGCAGGCATCTATCATTGAAGATCTTTTGTTCCAGATCAATCAAGATGTTGTTCAGTCAGAGAAAATTCAAGATTTCCTCGAAAAACATCATGGACTTGTCAAAGACGATGAATCATAACGAGTCAGAACTAAACTCTCTCCTCCTCTATTTCAAATATCAACGCTTCTGAAGAGCATACTGTATAATGCTGTCTGCGTCGAGAATGTGCATGATATATCGTTCTCCTTCGCCTTTTCGAGTAGCGCTGCCACAAGCAAACGAATTTGATGGGTGATCCCGTATTGGGTCATTGATCTCATGTTGCTCGATCTTTGTCACAGCGAGAACGGTATCAACAAGGATGCTGCATGTATTATCTGTAATTCCATGAATTACAATCAATCGCTCACGTGCTCTTCCAACATTTTTTTCAGGCATACCGAACAGGGATCGAAGATCAATTACTGGAATGGCCCGTGTACGATGCACGATCGTTCCTCGAACGTGAGGTAATGCATCTGGCTGATAGATAATGTCTGGCTTGGTTACGATCTCCCTTGTTTTGAGGAGAGGAATAGCAAAATGAGTATCTGCAACAATAAATTCAAGTACCTGCTCATTAAACAATTCTGGTGAGGTACTTTCGTTTGGGTGGGAAGGTATTATTTGTTGTGTATCTTCAATATCTATGCTTCTCTTTTGTTCTTCTGTATTTTCACGCGGTGTGTACAGCTCAGTCAGATCTATGCGTTCAGAGGTATGTTTTGATAGATCTGGGAATGGAGGATTGTGAGGAGGGGGGGTTTGCTTCTCCTTTGATATTATAATATATGCCCTCTTGGATCGTTCAGCCGAGTTTTTTACCTGCTGAAGTGCATGTTTATCTGATATGATTGTTACCATAAATCCATCAGCAAAGGTTCCTTGAATACAAGGTACGTTTGATGCAAAAGAGATCTCTGGATGATAGAACATGTACTCTATATCTGCATGTATTTTTTCAGGCACGCTCCCTTCTGCTTCTGGTGCTTCAAAGAGTGGATCAGGAAATGTATGATGTGTACTATCTCTCCTGGTCCAATTTCTTTCATCACGCTTTATTGGATCCATCTATTCCCACCTTTACTGCATATGAATTAATTGCACGTTAATTATAGTATGGTATTTGCTACCTTATCTTTGATATGATGTGACAAGGAGTATAACTGGGATTTGCATATTTCTCGTGGGATTATATATATTCAAATTCTGACTTTTGGTCGTTTTTGTGAATTGCCTTTAAAAGACGTAAAATCACAAGAAATCTCCTTTCAAGGTCTGTAAATTCACATGTAATATGTGGTGGAAGGCTTTCACTGTTATAGCCATTTTTCATATCATATACAATTTGTTGAAGTTCGTTGATTTCTGCTTCCATTTCACGTGCTGCCTGCAAAATGCGAGCGTTATTATCTTGCTTTCTTCCGCCACCAGCATAGGATGATGATCCAGGTAACGGTGATGTCGGATTTGAAATTGATTGCATTGACGTTAATAATGTAGTTGCTGCCTGTTCGATGCCTGAAACATGGTTTTTCAGCTCTACAAGTGCTCTCTGAATTTCCTCCTTGTTTTTCGCTGTACTTTGGAGATTTGCATTTGGCTGATAGGTACTTTTCTCTATACGATCCAGGAGCCTGTCAAAGGATCGTGCAATCTCAGCGATTTCATCGTATCCTTTTGGTTCGATTTTTCGTGTGTTTCTTCCCAAAGTTAGCTCTGTAAGTCCAATTGCAGTCATCTGGAGTGGAAGAGTAAGACGACGAACGCCATACCAAATGCACATGACACCAAGAATCGTTGCGACAAGACCCATTATCCCAAGTCTGATCACAACTGGACGAACCTCTTTTATGATCACGTCAGTCGGATAAAAAACCTCTACAAGCCAGGGTGTCTTTGTCCAAGAAACATAAATAGGAGCATAGACCTCGATGTACCCATTTCTTACTCGATATCCTGATGTTCCATAGTCGAGGTTAATAATATCATTGGAAAGAAATGAATGAAATTCTTCCATCGGCTGATTTCGAAGCTCAGGCCTTCCTGTTGCAGCGACAATCAATCCTGAATTACTGATGATAAGCATCTCGCCTTCACCACGGCGTTTTTTCACAGCGTCTGCATGATCCTGGAGTCTATCAAGCTTCACATCTACCATTGCAACACCTAGAAACGTCTCATCAACTATGATGGGCGAGCTGATAGTCGTCAATAATTCGTCTTTCCCATTTGTGTGTACGAAAAATGGTTCAGTAATAACAGAAGATCTTGTCTCCTGTGGTCCAAGGTACCATGCACCTGTAGTGTATCCTGTGGCAGGTTGCACATAGATGTCTCCACTTGGTGCTTTATGGAAGTATGGGACAAATCTTCCTGTTTCGTCATGGTACATTGACTTTTCATAGACAAAATCCCTTCTATCAAAGGCATTTGGCTCCCAGACAATTCCTCCACCATGGAGGTACGGACTTGAGCTAAATACTGGGATGAGCATACTTATCGCATCCTGTCTGCTTAGAGGAATATTGTAGGATTTCACTCCTTCAAACATCTTTGCAACAGTTCTGCTGATTTCAAGAGATGAATCGAGCTCGTCCATGATTCTGTTTGCAATACTGGCAGCATAGTCTGATGTGCTGGAACCAAGACTTTCGATGGCCTCGTTTTGTACTACAGATACCGCATATATTGTCACGACGCATCCAGCCAGCAACATGAAGAATCCACATAATATGAAAAGCTTCAGTTGAAATGAGCGGTCGAATGCAGATCGTAACGATCTAATGGTGCCAGAATTCATGGATTTCTCTTAGTATTGATCTTACTATGTTTCATAGATGCTGTGATATGGTTTGTGGAAATGGCTAAAATAGCGATACTACAAATATATTCACAATTAAAAAAAGAAAGGCAAGAGATTTTCTTCTCTTATGTCATCATGTCAAAGAGCTTCACAACATCGGCGAAGTCAATTCTTCCATTTTTATTAAAATCAAATGCTGTAACTGGTTGATTTGCAGCAATCCAGTCCATATTATTGAAGAAAACAATGATGTCATTGAAATCCAGCCGTCCATTTCCATTCAGATCTTCATACAGTCCATCGCCATTCAAGTCCCTTGGTGGTACAGAGAATCCTGGCAGGGGCTTCACTGCTGAGGGGGCTGGCGTCGGAATTGGCGTACTTGTCGGTGTCTGGATAATGGTTTGTGTCGGTGTTGGAGTGTTTATAGGCGTTTGTGTAGCAGTTGGCAGGGGACTTCCTCCTCTTGCTGCTGCAACTGCTTTTTCTGCATTCACTCTTCCGCCACTTTTGACTTTTCCATTCAACGCAGGTACCTTATCAACATTTTGCATTATGAGTGATTTTAATTGAGCAGGACTCAAACTTGGATTTACTGCCAGCATCAAACCTGCAATACCTGCTACAAATGGCGTTGCCATTGATGTTCCTTTCATTTCTACATATGGTGTATTCTTTGCTGTTGGATATGTTGATAATATGGCTACACCAGGTGCTGCAACATCAACTTTTGATGAACCATAATTTGAAAAAGAAGCAAGCTGATCGTTTCTATCTGTAGCAGCTACTACAATCATGTTATCATATCCAAAGTTTGATGGAAAATGGGGAGTAGCGTCATTATTAGCACCGTCATTTCCTGCCGCAAACACAAACAGCTTGTTTGTCTGTTTGATGGCATCTCCAAGTGCCTGACTCATTCCTGGGCCACCCCAAGAACAGCTAATAATGTCAGCTCCCATGCTATTTGCATAGTTTATTGCTTTAATCGCTGCAATTGTATCTCCTCCACCATTCGCCCGCAGGAATTTCAATGGCATAATTCTGACATTCCAATCCACTCCAACAATGCCTATACCATTGTTTCCAACCGCTCCGATGACTCCCGCAACATGTGTTCCATGCCCATTATCATCCATTGGATCTGCTTTATTATTGATGAAGTCATAGCCATAGTAATCACCTACATACCCGTTTCCATCATTATCAATGTTGCTATTTGGAATCTCTCTAGTGTTTACCCACATATTTGCGGCAAGATCCGGATGTTTATAGTCAACGCCTGTATCGATAACTGCGATTACAATGTCACGCTTTCCTGTTGTCGTATCCCAAGCTTTGTCAGCCTGAATTTTCATCAAACCCCACTGAGAGCTATACATTGGGTCGTTTGAAAGCTTTTCCATCATAAATTCAGATAATGCAGAAATGGCGTCTTCATCTACAGGAATTGGCTCCTCTGGCAGTGTGAGTGCGATGTAGAAGTTTGGTTCTACATACTCAACAAAAGGAGAACTCTCAAGTGCAGCAATCACTGTATCCAATGGTATTTCGCTGTCAACTGATGCAACCTGCATACCTGGAACAATATCTGAGAGATCTTCCTCTACAGAAAAGCCAAGCATTTCCATTGTTTGACTTTCTTCTGGAGACGCTGCCATGCGGAGTGCTGCTACGTTTGAAGTATACTTGACAATCACTTCACCAACAACATATGGCATTCCATTTTCGTCATATGCTATTTCGGGTCCGGTTTCATCTGCTCCAGCATATGGACATGTAATAATCAGGATGCATAATGCTATTATAATGCAGTATATTTTATATTGCACAAAATTACCTCCATCTGTATGTGTGTATAATTCATCTATCTGTTATGTTGGGATAGTATAACAATTACGTGATTGCTGATAAGCTGTGTTGATCGAAATATTTGAACCATATGTATGCAAGATATACGCATGGCTCTTCGATTGCCTCAGGATTCGGAATTTAAGAAGAGATTGAAATCTGCAATGAATAGTTCGTACTTACGTTCTTTGCCTTTTGCTGAGCGAAAAAAGTGGATGAAGGCTGCAAAGGAATGCAGAACGATAGATGATTTCCCCCCTCATATGCAGATGCATTTGATCAAGAGCGAAGAGGAGCTTTTGGAAGCAAGTAATAGAGAAAAGAAATAAGGAGAATCTTGTACAAGATCATTTATATTCTCATTTCACACGTGTAAAAATGTAGGATTGATTGCAAATCGATCCCATGGAATATCTATTGGCAATGTTGGCAATGTTGGCATTGGTCGCATTGTTCTTGTAGGTTGAGGAGTCCATGTCACGATCGGAGTGGGTGTTTTGGTTGGTGTGATCGTTGGAGTCGGCCATATTGTTATTGTCGGCGTTGGCGTGGGGGTTTGAGTAGGTGTTACTGTTGGAGTTGGCCATATTGTTATCGTCGGTGTTGGCGTGGGTGTGATCGTGATCGTTGGAGTCGGCCACATTGTTATTGTTGGCGTTGGTGTGGGGATTTGAGTAGGTGTTGATGTTGGCGTCAATGTTGGTGTAGGAGTGGGATTTCCTCCTCTTGCTGCATTGACTGCTTTTTCAGCATTCACTCTTCCACCGCTTGAGACTCTTGAAGATAAAGACGGAACACTATCTACATTTTGAATGATAAGCGATTTTAACTGAGCAGGGCTCAATCTTGGATTTGCCGACAGCATTAATCCAGCAATACCTGATACAAATGGCGTTGCCATTGATGTGCCGCTCTTCTGCACATATGAGTTTTTATTTGTTGGATGTGTGGATAAAATTCCAACACCTGGTGCTGCAACATTCACCGTCCTTTGTCCATAGTTTGCAAATGAACCAAGTTGATCTGAGATATCTGTGGCTGTTACTGCGATTACATTGCTATATCCTAGATTTGCAGGATAGTACGCAGTAATATCATTATTAGTTCCTTCATTTCCTGCTGCAACTACAAAAAGGGCATTTGTCTGCCTGATTGCATCTGCAAGTGCCTGACTGTTTCCTTTCCCACCCCATGAGCATGTGATAATGCTTGCACCCATTTGTCTTGCATAGTTGATTGCGTTCACAGCAGAAATGATATCTCCTGTTCCATCTGCCCCCATAAACTTAAGCGGTAGAATCTTGACATTCCAATTTACTCCAGCAATGCCTACGCCATTGTTTCCAACTGCGCCGATGATTCCTGCAACATGTGTCCCATGCCCATTGTCATCCATTGGGTTTGCTTTCCTATTGAAAAAGTCATAGCCATAGTAATCATCTACATATCCGTTTCTATCGTCATCAATGCCGTTATTTGGAACCTCTCGTGGATTTCTCCAGATATTTGCAGCGAGATCTGGGTGATTATAATCAACACCTGTGTCGATAACTGCAATAATAATATCCTGCTTGCCAGTCGTTACTTCCCAGGCTTTCTCAGCCTGAATTTTTGTCAGACCCCACTGAGAGCTATACATTGGATCGTTTGGAGCCCGTAATGACTGTGCAGCGTGTGTCGCAAAGGATTGAGTATCTTCTGCTGTTTGTTCGACTGGGTTAAGGGAGATAAGAAAATTCGGTTCTGCATATACTACGTACTGTGACTGTTCAAGCATCTGGACAGCTGTCTCAACAGGCACGGTCTGATCGATGGATGCAAGCTGCATTCCAGGTATGATGTGCGAGAGGTCCGATTCAACAGAAAAGTCAAGTGTGTTTAACGATTCCATCATATATGTGTCCATATGTGAGATCTGATACAGATCATCTCCAGCTCCGAATGTAGCCATGCGCGCTGCAATTGCTTCTGAATTAAATTTTACGATGATCTCCCCTGCGATATATGGGATCCCATTTGCATCATATGCAATTGTTCTACTCTCTGCGCATGCGACTCCCGTTGCCATCCCTGCGATACACAGGATCAGAAGGCATGAAAATAAGATAATATTTTTCCTCTTTCGCATAATGTTTGCTCCTTTTTTCTATTATATAGTATATCTGAATATGCCAGAATAAAGAGATGGTGGCTTTGAAACATTGTTTCATTGGGAGACAAAAAGAGTTAATTTTTTTATTTTGAACTGATTTTTTGTTTTCTACTCAACAAATCATAGGAATGAGATGATCAATCAAAGTCAATTGGACCCGGCATGGGATCTATTGGACCTGGCGTGAATGTCGTCGTAGGAGTTGGCCAAATTGTTATTGTAGGGAGAGGCGTTATTGGCCCTGGTATGAACGTCGTCGTAGGAGTTGGCCAAATTGTTATTGTAGGGAAGGGAGTTATTGGCCCTGGTATGAATGTTGGTGTTTTCGTTGGCGTTTTTGTTAGTGTTGGTGCTTGA
>Ga0209737_10001453_pt1 | contig 17008 bp, 18 predicted proteins | sample TergutCu122P3_FD_187284 | JGI IMG/M metagenome (GOLD analysis project Ga0209737, IMG submission 187284) | Cubitermes ugandensis P3 segment gut microbial communities from Kakamega Forest, Kenya - Cu122 P3 (SPAdes) (version 2) | ecosystem: Host-associated > Arthropoda: Insects > Digestive system...
ACCCCCGCTTTTGCGGGGGCGACGTTAAGAGCAGATTATTTCAACATGAAAGCGTAGAAACAGCACATGGACAACACCTTGCCCCTGTTGTTGGCCAAAAAACGAAGCTGGCGCTGGCTGCCCAAACCCACGTTGATGGGGGTGGTAAACCTCACGGAAGACTCTTTCTCCGGAGATGGTTTTGCAGGAAGCACCGCTTTGGCGGTGGCGCATGCCCAAAAGCTGCTGAAGGAGGGGGCCGACTGGATAGACATGGGGGCCGAGTCCACGCGCCCTGGCGCCAAGCCCGTGGAAGAGGCGGTGGAGAAGGAGCGCCTCCTGAGGGCGGTACAGGCTTTCAGAGCCCAGGAAGCGGAGGCTTTTTTGTCCATAGACACCCTGAAGGCTTCGGTTGCCAAGGCGGCACTTTTGGCGGGGGCGGACCTGGTGAACGATGTTTCGGGAATGCTGGCAGACCCCCACATGCCGGAGGTGGTGGCCTCCCAAAAAGCCGCCGTATGCATAGGCCATATGCCCGGCACCCCCCAAACCATGCAAAGCCGACTTATGGAAGGTGACATTGTCGAAGCGCTGCTGGCTTTTTTTTCCCGCCGCATTGAAGTGGCCATGGCCGCGGGCATTGAAAGAGAGCGCATTTTGGTAGACCCCTGCATCGGCTTTGGAAAGTCCTTTGAGCAAAACTGGCTGCTGCTCAAAAACCTGCACCGCTTGAGAGAATTGAATGTCCGCATCGCCGTGGGTTTTAGCCGCAAGGCTTTTCTCGGGGAGCTGGTTGCCTCCCCAAACCCCCGGGACAGGGACGAGGCCACCGCCGCCCTTGTGGCTGTGTTGACGGCCCAGTCCGCCGTCGACCTTATTCGCGTCCACAATGCCGCCCTCGCAAAAACCGCACGAGAGGCAGCGACACGGCTTGCCTCCCAACATTTTCCTGCATAAGGAGCCTCCATGGCACGAAAACTCTTCGGAACAGACGGGGTGAGAGGAAGGGCCAATACACCGCCCATGACGGCGGAGTTGGCCATGCAGTTGGGGGCGGCGCTGGCGCATTTCATTCAAAACGGCGGGCACCGGCACCGGGTTGTCATCGGCAAGGACACGCGGCTTTCTTGCTATATGCTGGAGCAGGCCCTGGCCAGCGGCATCATGTCCATGGGCGTAGACGTCGCCTTCGTCGGCCCCCTCCCGACGCCGGGCATTGCCAACATTACCACCTCCATGCGCGCGGATGCGGGGGCCGTCATTTCCGCCTCCCACAACCGCTTTGACGACAATGGCATAAAATTTTTCTGGCGCGATGGCTTCAAACTTCCGGATGAGATGGAAGAAAAAATGGAGCAGTGGCTGGAGAAGGAATATGCCCATTGCCAAAGGCCCGGGGGGGCCGCCCTCGGCCGCGCCGTGAGGTGGGAGGACGCGAGGGGCCGCTACATAGTGTTTTTGAAGAACACCTTCCCGAGGGAGCTGACTTTAGAGGGGCTGAAGCTGGTGGTAGACTGTGCCCACGGCGCCGCCTACCGCGTCACCCCGGAGGTGCTGGAAGAGCTGGGGGCTGAGGTTGTCCGCCTGAATGTCTCCCCCAACGGCACCAACATCAACGACAACTGCGGGGCCCTCCACCCGCAGAAGCTGCAAGAAGCCGTTGTGCAGCATGGCGCCCACCTGGGCATTGCCATGGACGGGGATGCAGACAGGCTGATTTTGGTGGATGAGAAAGGCCGGCTTGTGGACGGCGACGCCATCATGGCGGTTTGCGCGCGCGAGTGGGCCCTTCAAAAAAACCTGAATGCACAAACCTTGGTGGCCACCGTCATGAGCAACATTGGCCTGGAGCAGGCCCTGGCCACTTTTGGCGCCAAAGTGGTGCGCACCCAGGTGGGCGACCGCTACGTGGTAGAGCATATGCGCCGCCATGGCCTCAACCTGGGCGGCGAGCAGTCCGGGCACATTGTATTTTTAGAGCATGCCACCACCGGCGACGGAAGCCTGGCGGCCTTGCAAGTGCTGGCCATTGTATGCCGGCAGCAAAAACCGCTCTCCGAGCTTGCCGCTTTTTTTCAGCCTTCGCCGCAGGTGTTGCTGAACTTGGAGGTTGCGAAGCGGGTGGACTTGAAGACGCTGCCCCAAGTCCAGGCCCACATTCAAAGGGTGGAAGCGGCACTGGGCAAAGAGGGCCGCGTCTTTGTAAGGTTTTCGGGGACGGAGCCCAAAGTGCGGGTGCTGGTGGAGGGCCCCAACGAAAGCAAAGTGAGGGAGTATGCCGAGGGCATTGTAGAAGTCCTCCGGAAAAATGTGTCCAAGGAGGAAGAATGAACCGCCCCCGCCTGGGTTTTAATGTAGACCACATCGCCACCGTCCGCCAGGCCAGGCTTTCCCTATGGCCAGACCCCGTCGCCATTGCCGCCATGGCCGAGGTGGCCGGGGCGGAGCAGATAACCTTGCACCTTCGGGCGGACCGCCGCCATGTACAAGACAGGGACTACCTCCTCCTGAGGGAGACGAAGAAGGGCCTGCTTAACCTTGAGATGGCGGCCACCCCCGCTATGTTGGAGTTGGTTTTGAAGCACCCCCCGGACATGGTGACTTTGGTGCCGGAGCGGCCGGAGGAGCTCACCACCGAAGGGGGCCTGGATGTTGTCGCCCACCCGCAGGAGATTGCGAAGGCTGTCCACGTTTTGAAAGAGCGGGGAGTGCTGGTTTCCCTCTTCGTAGACTCCTGCCCCCGGCAACTGGACGCCTCCTTGAAAGCCGGCGCCCAGCGCGTGGAGCTGCACACGGGCCACTATTGCGGTGAAAGCAACCTGCAGCTGCGCTTTGCAGAGCAGCAGCGCATTCACAAAGCCGCGCGCCATGCCGTGGGGCTAGGGCTTGGCTGCGCAGCAGGCCATGGCCTGGACTATTTCAATGTGGCGCCCATTGCGGCCATGGAAGAAATTGACGAACTCAACATTGGCCACTCCATTGTCGCCCGCGCTTTTTATGCAGGCATTGAGCGCGCCATAAAGGACATGTTGCAATGCATGACGCGCCGCCCTTGAGACAAGCCCTTGGCACCCAGCAGATGCAGGCCCTGGAGCGCGAAGCGCAGGCGCTGGGGATGCCCCTGTGCATTTTGATGGAAAACGCGGGGAGGGCTTTGGCAGAGGCGGCGATGGCATTGTCCAAACCGCACTCGGCCTTTTTTGTGGTATGCGGCCCCGGCAACAACGGAGGAGACGGCTTTGTATGCGCCCGCCTCCTGGCAAGAGGGGGCCGGAGGGTGTTTTTGACTTCCTCGCGCCCCGTAGAGCAACTGGCCGGGGATGCTTTGCGCAACGCCCGGCTATGCAAAACATGCCCCGGGGTGGTGTGGGCCCCTTTGGACCCAGGGCAGATTCGCCCGGAGGACGTGGTGGTGGATGCCCTGTTTGGCACAGGCTTAAAGCAAGCCCCCCAGGGGGCGGAGGCCGAACTCATAGAGAGGATTTCCCAAAGCCAGGAAGCGGGGGCCAAAGTGCTGGCAGCCGACGTGCCTTCCGGTTTGCAGGCCGACGAGGGGCAGTGTGCGTTTGCGCATGTGCAAGCGGACTTAAGCCTTGCGTTTGGAGCCCCCAAGCCCTGCCATTTCCTCTACCCCGCGGCTGCCGCCTGCGGCCAAGTGCTGACGGCAGACATAGGCATTCCCCCGGCGGCCTGGGAAGCCCTCCAGCAGCCGGGCCTCTTTCTGCTTGAAGAGGCGGGCATTCGCCCCTTCTTCTCCAAGCGCCCCCGGGACAGCCACAAGGGGACTTTTGGGCATGTGCTGGTGGTTGCCGGAAGCCCCGGAAAAAGCGGCGCCGCTTCCCTGTGTGCGAAGGCGGCTTTGCGCGCCGGCGCAGGCCTTGTCACGCTGGCTTCTTCCGAGGCGGTGCTTGCCCAGGCCTTGCATGGCACGCCTGAGTTGATGGGAGAGGCCCTCCCGGCTTTGGAGTTTGCCCACCAGGCGCTTTTGTTGCGCTTGAGTGAAAACAAGGCCGCCATTGCCGTAGGCCCTGGCATAGAGACAGGCCCGCAGACGGCCGAGCTGTTGTTTGCCCTCGTGGCACAAGCGCCGATGCCTGTGGTATTGGATGCGGACGCCCTCAATGCCTTGCCGCATGAGCAGCTACACCGCCTCCAAAAGGCCCGCTGCCAGCCTGTCCTCACCCCCCACCCGGGGGAAATGGGCCGGCTGCTGGGCATGTCCACCGCCCAGGTGCAAGCACAGCGTGCCCAAGCGGCCACGGAGTTGGCGCGACGTACTTTGGCCCTGGTGGTGCTGAAGGGGGCGGACACACTGGTTGCCAGCCCGGAGGGGAGGCTGGCGGTGAACACCAGCGGCACCCCCGGTATGGCCACAGCCGGCAGCGGAGATGTACTTGCCGGACTCATAGCCGGGCTTTTGGCGCAAGGCATGTCCACCCTGGAGGCGTGCCAAGCAGCGGTATTTCTGCACGGGAGGGCAGGGGAGAAGGCAGCGGGCCAAAAAGGAGAGAGAGGAATGTTGGCCAGCGACATCCTGCAGGGGGTATGCCACCTCTACTCCGAGTGGAAGCTGTGAAACGCCCTCACCCCCGCCGGGAGTTGTTGCTAGAAACCCCCGAGAAAAGCCGCCAACTTGCCAACCGCCTGGGAAGCCTGCTCTCCCCGGGGCATTGCCTTGCCCTGTGCGGCCCCCTGGGCGCTGGGAAAACACTGTTTGCCAAAGCCGCGGCAGAGGGCATGGGCCTGCCCTGTGGGCTTTTGTCCAGCCCCACTTTTGCCATTGTGCATAGCCATGAAAGCCCCCGCGGGCTTTTGTCTCATGCTGACTTCTACCGCCTGCACTCCCTGGATGAGCTTTATATAGCGGGGGTTTTCGACTTGGACTGGCCAGGCAGCATTTCCTTTATAGAGTGGGCCGACAAATTCCCCACGGCTTTGCCGGAGGCGTTTTTGCAGCTTTCCTTTGCCTATGTGGAAGCTGAGCCAACGCAGCGAAAACTCTTCGCCTGGGCCCACGGAGAAGCGCACGAGCGCCTGCTGAAAAATTGGCTTGACGCTTTTTGAAGAATGGGCCCTAGGGACAGGCCCTAGACCGGTTTCCAGTTGAAGTGATTTTTTTCCCGTCGCCCCCGCGAAAGCGGGAGTCCAAGAGTGCAGTCGAACAACTATCAACCTTATTTCCTTTAACTACGCAGAACTGGCCCCGAAGCTTTCGCAGGGGCGACGAGAAAAGAAAGACTCACTTCAACATGAAAACAGTCTAGAAGGAAAATGCATGAGCCTCACAGAAAATGCCGTACGCGAAGCCTTGGCCGAAGTTGTCCTCCCCGGGACGGAGACGAAATTACTGGGCACCTCCATGGTGGAACAGCTGAAGATAGAAGGCGACAAGTTGAGCCTGACACTCCAGTTGCCTGCCGGTGAGCCTCTGAACAAGGAAGCCCTCCGGCAAAGCCTGGACGCCGCCCTGGGCAAGCTGCCGGGGCTTAGGCGCTTTCAAATAAACTGGGGGGCAGCGAAGAAGGTGCCGCCGCCCTTGCTGTCGGGGGTACGCCACATTCTCCTGGTAGGGGCCGGCAAAGGAGGCGTAGGCAAAAGCACCGTAGCCGTGAATTTGGCCTGCGCCCTGGCGGCAGGAGGGGCGAAAGTAGGGCTTTTGGATGCGGACTTTTATGGCCCTTCTTTGCCGTTGATGTCAGGGGTGAAGGAGCCGCCGGTGAGCCGGGACGGCCAGACGATGGAGCCCTTGGAGGCGCACGGGGTGAAGATGATCTCCATTGGCTTTTTGGTGGAGGCCGACCAGGCCCTGGTATGGCGAGGCCCCATGTTGCATGCCGCGCTTTCCCAGTTAATGAGGGACGTCAACTGGGGAGGGCTGGACTGGATGGTGGTAGACTTGCCCCCCGGGACAGGGGATGTGGTGTTGAGTTTGTCTCAACAAATTCACCCCTCCGGCGCCGTATTGGTTTCTACGCCGCAGAAAGTGGCTTTGGCCGATGTCATTCGAGCCAAGCAAATGTTTGAGCGCATTCAGGTGCCCGTTTTGGGCATTGTCGAAAACATGAGCCATTTCATTTGCCCGTGTTGCGGCACCCAGACGCCCGTTTTTGATTCAGGCGGCGCCCGCGCAGCGGCTGAACACATGGGCATTCCCTTTTTGGGTGAAATTCCCATAGACATCAAAATTCGCCAAAGTGGAGATGCGGGCAAACCCATCGTCGCAAGACACCCCGAAAGCCCGGAGGCCCAGCAGTTTATGGCCATTGCAAAGCAACTGGCGATGACGGTGAAAGATCGCAACCTGGAAAGTCCATCTTGAAAGCGCTTTATTGTCCTCTGGCGGCGGAAGCCTCGTTTTTGTTCTGGAGTGTGCTTCCCTCACAAAAGCCTCACCGGAGGCCGCCAGAGGACAAGACTTGCGCGGAGAATAAAAACCCTCGTTTTGGAATTTGTAAGGAGGACAAATGGAGCCGGAAGAATTTTCAGAAAACCAGGAAAGGGGCATTGTCTCCGAGTTGATTCGGAAGCTGGCCGTAGCGGGGCTGGGGGCCGCTGTGCTGACAGAAGAGGGGCTGCGCCAGCTGGCCGGGCAATTGCGACTTCCAAAGGACTTGCTTGGCGGCATTTTGTCACAAGCCGACAAAACCAAGGAAGAGCTGGCACGCATTGTTGGAGACGAAATTCGCCATTTCCTGCACTCAGAGCTGGCACGCGAAGGCATTGCGAAGTTGCTTGAAGACATGAAGCTTGAAGTGAAGGCTGAAATTCGGTTGGTCCCCAGAGACAAAGCAGTTCCCAACGAAGCCGAGCCGCCGCCTCCTGCCAAAAAAACAAGCCCCCGGAGAAAAGCGTGAAGCGTGGGTGGCTGTTGTTGCCCCTGGCCCTGGGCGGCCTGTGGCTGTGGCTTGGAGCCGGAGGTTTGTTTCCTTCAGCGCGCACGTTGACGTGCACCCTTGAAGACACCCGTCCCCTGGCGCAAGTGGAATTCCAGCTTTGGAAAGAAGAAACTTTGCTGTTTCGCTTTGTACTGAAAAACCCAGGCAGCCGCTCGTGGACTCAGGAAGTGCAACTGAGGCCCGGGCGCCACCATGTGCAACTTTTTACGTGGATTTCTGAAGGCGAGCCCCCGCGCGCCCACAAGCAATTTTTGGATGTTAGCAGCCAAAGAGAATTGCAGCTGCGCTTCTGATTTTTAAATACAATTCCAGCCGAGACATTTCCCACCCACCTCCAGACGACAGTACAGGGAGAGGGGGTTGAAGGAGAAAGCAAATTCCGCCTAAAACAGCCAGAGGGAGCAGAGAGCGGAAGAAGAGGAAGCAGAGGAAGAAGGGAAGAAGAGGAAGCAACACCATGGAGAAGGAAGCAGCAGACATGTACTGGTTTCAAAGCAGAGGCCGCCGGAAGTATTTTTTCAAGTTGAGGGTATTGTCCACGTTGTCCGCGTTGTCCGCGGTTTTTTTGTTGGCAGGGTGCCCGGACGACGAGAAGCCGACATTTGGGCTGACAATAACAATAGCAGGTTGTGAGGAAGCGATGTTGCCGGGCGAGGAGCGGGTACTCAAAGCTACCGTCGAGCCGCGCGACGCTCCGCGGCAGACATTTCGCTGGGAGAGCGACGCCCCCGACGCGGTCCGCGTGGCCGCCAACGGGGTTGCGACGGCGCTTGGCCCGAGCGAGCGCGCGGCCAGAATTACCGCGACGACGCCCAGCGGCGAAACGGGCGTATGCTTTATAACCGTCCGCGAGAAGGAGCAGCCCCCCCCCGAGTTATTGGTAGACTCTTGTTTGGAGAGTTGGGGAACCCTTTCCCTGGAGGAGGGGGAGGCGAAGCAGCTGAGGGCAAACCAGAGCGTCCAATGGATGGTAGGCAACGAAGCCGTAGCAATGGTAAACGAGGAGGGCATTTTATTTGCGTTGGAAGAAGGGGCCACCACCCTGCGCGCCATCCGGGGGGACGGGGAGGCGGCCGGCTGCAAAGTAGAGGTACGGCGGCTTGGAGAAGAAAAACAACTCAGAGGGGGCTTCAACACCACGCTGCGTATTTTGGGGCAGGGTTTTAGCGAGGAAGCTGTCGTCACCGTAGGGGGAATTCGGGCTCCGCAGGAGAATGTGGTTTTTATTTCCCCCACGGAAGTGGAGGTGAAAGTCCCCCGGAATAAAAACTTTACCGGCCACGTACGCGTGAGTACCCACGGGAAAAATGTCCCTGTCTCCTCCCCCCGGTTTGTGTACGAGTTGACGGCGGTGGTGCGTACCCTTGCCGGCAATGGCACGGCAGACTTCGCCGACGGCCAGGGGGCGGCCGCGAGGTTTCGTGCCCCCCGAGGCATTGCGGTTGACCCCAGGAATGGCAATCTCTATGTGGCCGATAGCGCGAACAACCTCATACGGATGATTACACCGTCAGGCATGGTGAACACTGTCGCCGGCATGCATGGCCGTTACAACGAGACCGACATGTGCGCACCCCGAGGATGCTTTTCTATCCCTGGCGGCCTTGTGATAAAAGGCTCCGACGTTTATGTGGCAGACACCCACAACCATCGTCTCATCAAATTTGCAGCAACGGGGGCTTATGTGGGGACGGAGGTCCATCTCTTCGCTGGTGGTGGTCCTGCCTGGGTTGGGATTCAAGCAGGCTTTGCCGACGCCCAGGGAGAAGCTGCACTGTTTTGGCACCCGATGGCTATTGCAACCAATAGGTCGGGCGACTTCTTTGTAGCGGATGTGGACAACCACCGCATCCGAAGGGTTTCACCGTCGGGAGGTGTCACCACCCTCGCCGGCGACGGCAACGCAGGACTTCTGGACAACATCCAAAGCACTCGGTTTCATCGCCCTTGGGGCATCGCTGCAGACGATGCTGGCAATGTCTATGTGGCAGACACCGACAACAATGCCATCCGGAAAATTTCAGCGAATGGACAGGCCCAAACCATTGCGGGTGCCGGCCCAGCGCACAGTGGCTTTGCCGACGGCCAGGGAACGGCTGCTCGCTTTAATACCCCCATGGGCATTGCAGTTGACTCCAGGAATGGCGACCTCTATGTGACGGATTCGCACAACCACCGGATTCGCAAAATTACGCCGCAGGGCCTGGTCTCCACCATTGCCGGCAGCGCTGCCGGCTTTGCCGATGACAGCCCCACGGCCACCACCCCTGGAACTGTTGCACGGTTTCATGCCCCTCTTGGCATCGCCATAGATGCGGCAGGTAACCTCTATGTGGCGGATTTAGGAAACCACAGCATCCGCAAAATTACATTTGAATAGGCCAAAACCGAAAATGTTTTCCCCAAGCTTCTTGGCTATATAGAATTCTGCGCTTTCCCAAGCCCTCGCAAATCGACTATTCACCGTGCATGTTGCCTTCAGAAATTCCGCTCTCTTTGACTTTTGATGATGTTTTGCTCCTTCCTGCCAGGACGACCTTCCTCCCTCAGGAAGCCCAGTTGTGCACCCGCCTCACCCGCCGTTTGTCGCTCAGAATTCCACTGCTGTCTGCGGCCATGGACACCGTTACAGAGTCCCGAACGGCCATCAGCATTGCGCAGGAAGGAGGCATCGGCATCATCCACAAAAACATGTCTCCGGAGCGTCAAGCTCTCGAAGTCCTCAAAGTCAAAAAGCACGAGAGCAGAATGGTGATAGAACCTGTCACCATTCACCCCGAGGCGCCTTTGTCTGCCGCCATTTCCCTTATGGAAACGCACGGCATTTCGGGCATTCCTGTTGTCCAGGCTTCGCGCGTGGTTGGAATCCTGACGACACGTGACGTTCGTTTCGAGTCCCGGCTTGAGCGCGCTGTCTCTGAAGTCATGACGACAAAACTGGTGACGGCCCCAGAGGGCGTCAGCCAGGAAGAAGCCATTGAGTTGATGCATCGCCACCGCATTGAAAAGCTGCTGGTTGTCAACGAGACGAATGAACTGAAAGGGCTTGTTACCCTCAAAGACATTCAGCGGTGGAAAACCTATCCCAACGCGGCCAAAGACAGCAAAGCGCGGCTTTTGTGTGGTGCCGCGGTGGGGCTGTCGGCGGACCGGGAGGAGCGGATAGAGCGCCTCATGAAAGCGGGGGTAGACGTCATCGTCATTGACACCGCACATGGGCACAACCAGGCGGTATTGGATGTGGTGCGGGAAACAAAAAAACACCATGGAAACGCTTTGGAGCTGATTGCCGGAAACGTAGCGACGGCCCAAGCAACCCAAGCGCTCATTGAAGCGGGGGTAGACGCCGTCAAAGTAGGCATTGGGCCTGGCTCCATTTGCACCACGAGGGTGGTAGCAGGCATAGGCGTACCCCAGGTGACAGCTGTACATGAGGCCGCCAAAGCCGCCCAAGGCAGCGGGGTGCCGATTATTTCGGACGGGGGCATCAAATTTTCAGGCGACATTGTGAAGGCGATTGCAGCCGGGGCGCACAGCGTTATGATCGGCTCCTTGTTTGCGGGGACGGAGGAGTCCCCCGGGGCGACCATTCTGTTCCAGGGGAGGACCTACAAAGCCTACCGGGGGATGGGCTCCCTAGGGGCGATGAAGCAGGGGGCGAAAGATCGCTATTTCCAGTCAGAGGTGGAGGAGACGCAAAAGCTCGTTCCCGAAGGCATTGAGGGGCGAGTCCCCTACAAGGGTTCGCTTTCTGCCAACATCCACCAGATGATGGGGGGGCTCAGGGCAGGCATGGGTTATGTAGGCTGCAAAACCATTGAGGAGCTGCGCAGCTATGAGGGCTTTGTACGCATTACATCCGCGGGGCTCAAAGAGAGCCATGTGCATGACGTCATTATTACAGAAGAAGCCCCCAACTACCGCATAGGCGGCTAGGGGGTGTCCCTAAATGGTCTTTTTGCCTTCTGGCGGCTGAAGCCTGCGGTTTCGCTCAGGTCACGCACTTGAGTGCGCTCCCATCGCGAAATCCTCGCCTTCAACCACCAGAAGACAAAAATCCTCATTTAGGGACACCCCCTGGAGGGGAGGAAGAGGAGCAGCCTCAACGCCCCCGGGGGGGCGCCTTCACGGGGCCGAGCTTTTGCTCTGCATTGTCCACCCGTTGCAGCAGCTCTTGTGTGCCGTCCATGTCCAGGGATTGAATGGCAAGGCGCAAGACTTTCAAGTCGACGCGCGGCACAATGACGGCGTTGCCTCCCTGAATCTCTTGAAAGGTAGGCATATCCACCAAGTCGCGGATAAAGCGCTCTGTTTCAAGGCGCACCTCAGTGACATACCGCGAGCAAGTCTCCTGTTGGTGTAAAATAGCCTGCGCGCCCTCCTGGTATGCCAAGTCAGAATTTCGGGCAATGGCCTCATCCAGTCTTTTTTTGCGGTCTTGCAAAGACAGATAGAGATCGACATATGTTTTGAGTCGTTCGCCCTCGGGTAGGGCTTCGTTTCGAGCCTTGGAAAGGTTGCCCGACGCATCGTCACAGCGCAGCTGAGCAAACTCTTTAGAAGCGACAAGCTGGTTCAAATTCGTATTCGTTGTTATTGGAGTTATTCTGTCAATGTCTTTAGGGCAGGCTTGGATACAAAGGGCTATGGCCACGAAAGCTACAGTTTGCTTACTCATTTTTAAGCTCATAACACAACATTCGAAGTTTTAAGGGGTTTACAGGTAAAGGAGAAGATAACCGTTTTTGGTTTTGGAAGCCAGCCTGTGCGACTTATTTCTTGCCAGAAACATAGACTTGTCAGATGACTTGTCACATTTTTACAGGTGCTTTTGGCAGCGCGCCTATGCAGAAAGGATTTGAAATGCATTTGTTTTTTGACTTTTGCTCCAGGGTATTTGTCCTATGAAAGAGGCATGGCAAGTGGAGGAAGCAGCCCAGAAAGCGGTTTCGGAGATTCGCACTCAAGTAGGGGGCGGCCGAGTGCTGTGCGCCCTCTCCGGCGGGGTAGACAGCACGGTGACGGCGGTGCTTTTGCACAAAGCCATAGGCGACAAGCTGCAATGCATTTATGTGGACACGGGTTTGATGCGCGAGGGCGAAACCCAGTCCATTGCGCAGATGTTTGCGCGCCTGGAGATTTCGCTTGAGTGTGTGGATGCCCGCGCTCGTTTTTTGAAACAGCTTGAAGGTGTGACGGAGCCGGAAACCAAGCGCAAGCGCATAGGCGCCGAGTTTATTGCCGTGTTTGAAGAAGCCGCCGCCCGGTTTTCAGACATTGAATTTTTGGCGCAAGGCACCCTTCGCTCTGACGTTGTAGAGTCTCTGCCCTCGCAGGGAGGAGGCGCTGCCGTCAAAAGCCACCACAACGTAGGCGGCCTTCCAGAGCGCATGAAACTCAAGCTTGTGGAGCCACTCAAAAACCTCTTCAAAGACGAGGTGCGAAAACTCGGAAGGCACCTGGGGCTGGAGGCTGCGTTTATTGAGCGCCAGCCCTTCCCGGGTCCGGGTTTGGCAGTGCGCATTTTGGGAGAAGTCACCCAGGCCAAGCTGGCCTTGCTTCGCAAAGCGGATGCGCTTTTGCAGGAGGAGGTTGTGCATTTGCAGCACAAACCCTGGCAGGTGTTTGCGGTGCTTTTGCCGGTACAAAGTGTTGGTGTCACGCGTGACAAACGCACCTATGCCCAGGCATTGGCTTTGCGCGCCGTGGACAGCCAGGACGGCATGACAGCAAAGCCCACGCACCTGCCCTGGGCGTTTTTGGACAAGGTATCTGCGCGGCTGCTTTCGGAAGTGGAAGGCATTAACCGCGTTGTACTGGACATTTCCGCAAAGCCCCCCTCCACCATTGAGTGGGAATAAGCGCCATGCAGATTTTTGAAGCGATGGAAGCCTATGGCCATGAGCAAATTGTATTTGCGCGTGACGAGAGGGTGGGCCTGCGGGCGATTGTGGCCATCCACAGCACGGTGTTGGGCCCTGCGCTGGGGGGGACGCGTTTTTGGAATTATGCCACGGAGGAAGAGGCGCTGGTGGATGTGCTGCGCCTGTCGAGGGGGATGACGCTAAAAAACGCGGCAGCGGGGCTGAAGTTGGGAGGAGGAAAGGCAGTAATACTAGGAGACCCCCAGAAGCTGAAGTCGAGGGCGTTTTTCCATGCCTATGGAAGGGTGATTGAAGGGCTTGGCGGCAAGTTTTATACGGCAGAGGACGTCAACATCAGCGCTTTGGATGTTGGGCACATGGGTGAGGCCACGCAGTTTGTCAGAGGGGATTTGTGCAAATGCGGCGACCCTTCCCCGTTTACGGCGCGCGGCGTATACATGGGGATGAAGGCAGGGGCCAAAATCCAATTCGGCACAGACTCTCTGGAGGGAAAGCAAGTGGTCGTGCAGGGCCTTGGAAGCGTAGGCTATGCGCTTTGCGCGCATATGCACAAAGAAGGTGCCAAGCTGAAAGTGCATGACATAAATGCGTCTGTGGTGGAGAGGGCTGTCCAGGAGTTAGGGGCAAAAGCTGTTTCAGCAGAGGAGTTGTTGACGACGGAGGCAGACATTTTCGCCCCCTGCGCGATGGGGGCGGTGCTGAACGCAGAGAATGTGAAGCATGTGAAGTTTCAACTGGTAGCGGGGGCGGCCAACAACATTCTGGCAGACGAGGCCACAGCAGACGCATTGAAGGAGAGGGGCATTCTCTGTTTGCCGGACTATATTGTGAATGCGGGCGGCGCCATCCATTGCGGCATGAAGCTGTCCGAGGGCGTTTATGAGGCAGACAAAGTCCACGCCAAAATAGACGCCATTTATGACGCCACATTAAAAATCATCGCGCTTGCAAAGGAAAAACAAAGCAGCACAGACAGGGCCGCACAGGCCTATGCCGAAGAGCGAATTCAGTCTCAACTTTCCCTAAAACCGCTCTGAGCAGCCGAGCACACGCATGGCATTCTATTGGTACCAAGGCAAAAAAGCCGCGCTTTCCAAATCCACCACCCACCGCGCCGTGCGCTGTGCGGGCAAGACAACGCCGCACATTTGGCAGCGTATAGCGGCAGCACTCCATGCGAGCGCAGCGCATGGTGAGGATTTGGGCAACGGCATTTTTTTCTATGAAGTGACGGAGCCGCCTTCATCCTCCATGGAGGCCTTGCCTGAAGGCGTCAGCGAATTACCGGTATTCCTGGCACCTGGCGGCGGTCCGATGATTCTCACGGAGGAATTCAATGTAAAATTCAAACCGGAGGTGACAAGGCAAGAGGTGGAGGCATTCAACACCCAAAACGGGGTGGGCATTGTACGCGCGTCGAGGTGGGAAGAGAATGCCTTTGTCCTGGCCACGCAAAGGAATGCGAAGGTGGATGCATTGGCGATGGCCAACCGCTACCACGAGAGCGGGCTGACACTGTATGCGGAGCCGAATTTTCTACAGCTGCTAAAACCGGTTTAGGGGGGTGTCCCTCATAGCTTCCCCTTCGTCTTATTGGATGCGGGTATTCCGTTCAACGCTCATCCGCCCTCCAGTTTTGGCTTCGTAGCGGCGCGGCTGGTTTCATTGAGCCAGTTGGCGTGCTCGTTGGAGATACACTCTTCAACCCTTTCGGAGAGGATAGCCAGCTGGTCAGGCAAAATCAAATCGCTATAAGGGCCCGCACTGGAGAGGAACAGATATTTTTCCTGCTTGAGGCGTTCTGCCATGGCGCGATAGGTGACCCATAAAGTTGAATACTGGTTCAGCTGCTGGATGCCTTCGAGAATGGCAATGAGCGCACCGGCGACGGCAGTTGTCCACCGCACATGCTCTGACAGGCTCATGACCGGAATCAACACCGCCAGCGAAACCTGCGTCACCTTCAGGCATTTATACCAACGCTGACAGTGCAGGCTCTTCCTGTCGTACCAATGCATTTGCTCGTTCAAACGAAACCAAGCCGGGTGTGCGCGGACTGAAGCAGCAAGCTGAAGTTCGTTGAAAACACGGTCTTGTTCGTCAGTCATTTATCCACCTGTCACTTGTCCACCTGTCACTTATGAAACCCATAGCAGGTTTGTCGGCGAGGACAAAGAGGCCAAAGCCTTGGGGGTGTTTCATAACGAAGAAAATCTGCAAGCCGCCTCGACGCGTTGCATTTCTGGGGCGGCATCCAAGGCCGGTTTCAGGATATGCTTTCCGCGCTCATGGCATCTCCTTCTTGGCCTCTTCCTGTTTCAGCTCTTCCGCTGTAACACGCACCACCTGCCCGTCTCGAACAATGACAATGGCAGTACCGGTCTGAATTGCCGTCTGCCGGGCCGCCGCCGCTGCGCGGTGCATGGCGACCAGTGAAGCACGCAAGTCCGGATTTTTGGCTTTGGAAATGTCACGCTTCCTCATGTGTTTTCGCCCCATTCAAGGATTAGGGGGGTGGCCCCAGAATTGTCGTACAGTACCCAATCATCCACGCAGTTGCGGTAGTGTTGTTCAAAGTTTCGCAATCCCGCTGCAAAGCGTCGCCGGATGACTTCTTCAGGAACATCGTGTCCGCCCTGACGCACACGCTCAGCCACACGCGCCACAGCCGCATCGGCAGTAGGCAGGGCAAGAAAACACAAACTGACTCGATATCCGTCATTTTGCCATCGATTGATATATTGCAGATACACAACCCCCGAGAGTGTTGTTTCGAAAGCAAAGCTCTCCCCGCGTTTGGCGCAAGTGTGGATTTTTTCCAGCATCAACCGGCCCGCATGTGTCGCAGCATTCTCTGGTGCAAAGGGCGACAAACCGGCAGCAATCAGGTCCGCGTTGATAAATTGCGGGCATTGGGCTTCCAAAGGCAAAAACCGGCGGGCAAACGTCGTCTTGCCTGCACCATTGGGGCCTGCGATGATGATGATTTTTTTGCTCACTTTTCTTTGCCTGTCCAGGTGAGTTCGAGTTTTTGTTGGGTCATCCACTTGCCCCGTGTATCAGACTTTAGCTAACTGCCTTTATTTGCGGAATGATCTTATCCGGGACAATAAGGTTCTTGCTGAAGAACATTACCTCGTTCCCCACATAGCGTCGTTGTGCTGTGTAATTCAATCCATAGCTGAGGAATTGACTCAATTTATACATAGTACAAATCTCTTTGGTGTTGTCGTAAGACACTACCCAAGGCCACTTGAATCCCTTCTTCTGGATTGTTTTGGCAATGGCAACGTGGTCGTCATGCTTATAGTAGTTCCGATATAGTCCTTTGCCTTTAATGTAATAAGGTGGATCAAGATAGATGAAGGAGTTCTTCGGCAAGAACTCCGAACATCGATTCAAAAGGTTCAATGAATCCTCGCAGTACACCGAAATATCGTTTGAACGTTTGGCAATTTCTTTGATTCGTGCAGCAACGACATCTTTCTTGAACCGCGCATCCAATTTGTAATCGCCATCCTGATTTTTACCGCCGATGACTCCACCGTTGAGAATCCCTGAGCGGTTCGTCCTGTTCATGAACAAAGTAGCAAAGCCCTTCTCAAGCAAACTTACTTTGTAGTCATCACGAAGAACTGACCGCCACTTAAACCACTCTTCGATGGTAATGGGTGTGGATTCAAGCAAGTGCAGAAGCGCATGGGAATGCTTGGTAACAGAAACCCAAAAGGCGTACACTGCAGGATCGGCATCGTTGATATGGATATGGCTGGCATAGCCGTGAAACAGCAAATTCAGTGCAACACCCGCACCACCTGCGTACGGTTCCAGATAATGACCGCCCCTAACACCATTGGCTTCCATGATCATTGCAATGAAGGGAGCGAAGGGTGCCTTCCCACCGGGGTAGCGTAAGGGGCTATATAGTTTGTTGGAATAGATTGTTAGCTCTCCTTCAGCTTTATCTCCAGCGCGGTCAACTTGGCTACGTCAACACCGTAGCCATTCCTCATCACACCGTACAGAGTTGTTTTGAATTTATTCAAGAATTCATTGCTTTCCATCGGATTTTTTTTAACCCAATGACCCCATGGATTATACGGTTTCGCACCCGAAGAAATCAATTGTTGGAATTGTGCTTCCGTGTAGAAACGTTTGAAAATATCACGTGGTTTTTCGTTACCCTGATACACAGCTATCTTTTTCTTCAGTTCGACAGTATCTCCAGTAATCTTGAGTTTGCTGATG
>Ga0209737_10001454_pt1 | contig 17006 bp, 16 predicted proteins | sample TergutCu122P3_FD_187284 | JGI IMG/M metagenome (GOLD analysis project Ga0209737, IMG submission 187284) | Cubitermes ugandensis P3 segment gut microbial communities from Kakamega Forest, Kenya - Cu122 P3 (SPAdes) (version 2) | ecosystem: Host-associated > Arthropoda: Insects > Digestive system...
ACGTCCACTCCATATATTCCGTACCCGTGAACGGGCTCTCCCGGCAGCATTATCATCGAGATATTTTCTTTTTCCAGCTTCTTCGCCTCGTTCGCAAACGATATGACCTCGCCTATCTTGAGATCGGTCTCGAGATAAGGATATATCTGATTTATCAGGCTTGCCAGTTCCAACTTTGAAAGGCTGGTCAGCTTTTCCATAAGCGCGCTCATAAAATAGCGCTGGGCCTTCATCCTGTCGATGTCCTGCATCGCGTAGCCTTCGCGGAACCGCACAAATAAATCGGCCTGATTTCCGTCTAAAAGATGTGTGCCCGGCTCAAACACAACATCTCCATCGGTCGTTGTAATAGCAGAATCTATTGTGATTTCAATGCCGCCCATTATATTGACAGCTTCGCGGAACCCCTCCATCGTGATCAATACATAATTGTCGATAGGAATCTGCAAATGTTTGTTTATCGTTTCTACAAGGCAAACTATACCCGGCAGATCTTTGGGATTATCTTTATATCCATGACTGTAAAGCGCATTCATTTTACCTGTGTAGACAAGCGTTTCGCCGACATATGTGTCGCGGGGTATCTGTAAAATAGTAGACGTGTGTTTTTCAAGGTCAAAGTTTGCCACCATAATCAAATCGGTGTTAATCTCGTCTCTGCCCGCTTCGTCGTCGATTCCGCAGATAAGAATATTCATCTGTTGGTCACGCAGATATTTGGGCGTCTTATATTCTTCAAGGATATCGTTTCCTGTCCCGCAAAAACGAATGCTCAGCACAGTAATAATAATCGCCAACACCATTACAATCGCCAACGCCGAAACCCCAAGTCTGGCCTTCACGCTTTTTTCGCGCTTGGGCTCGTCCTTTGATTTTTTGATTTTGCGCTTGGGTTTACCCTTTTTTGATTCGCTGTCGGTAACAGCTTCGGCTTCCGGCTCTTTTTGTTCGCCGTCAGTTACAGTTTCGGCTTCAAGTTCTTTTTCTTCGTTTGTATCATTTGTTTTCACTTCGTTGTGCAGCTCTTTTTCTTTTTGTGCCATCAATAATGCCCTCTCATAAAACCTATAGCTTTCAGTTTTTTTTTGATATCGATCGAGCGAAAAGCCCTTACCTCTCGGATCAATCCCTCTTATCCACAAGTTCGTTAAAAGCGTGCACCGAGTTTGTGTCTATGTGCTTGAACTTTTTGCATATGTGGACGATGCTGTTTCTGAGAGCTGCGACGCACGCTTTGTCGAGCGACGTCTGCGCCAGTTCACGCACCTCGGGAACGCCGAAGAACTCGCGGTCCTCCGAGATGTAGTCGGCGACAAAAATCACCTTCTCGAGCCCGCTCATTCCCGCGCGCCCCGCCGTGTGATACATCACCGCATGGACTATGTCGTCGTCCATGCCCAGCTCGTCTCTTACGTACAATCCGCCCGCATACGCGTGCCATGTAGCCGGGATTTTTTCTATATTTTCAAAATTCATTATATCAGAGGCAATAAGGCTTTGCAACAAATCGCCTTTATCGCGCTCCTTCAAAATATCGTGCAGATACGCCGCCACAACCGCTTTTTGCTCGTCTATTCCGTGTGTTAGAGCAAGCTGTCTCGCGGCCTTCGCCACACATTCGGTGTGGTAAAAACGGCTTCTCGAAAGCGCCGATTTTGCGAGTTCTCTCGCTTTATCTATATCCATTTTTAGATTGTTCATAACAGGCCTCTTTTATAACGCTGGGTTAGCGGGATCACGAGATATCTTTGGGTCATGACAGAGGTTTGTAAACATTCCTTTTTGCCGCGTATCCTGCCACATACTCGCTCAACAACCCGCTTGTGTCTTCGCCCGCTTTCAATTTTCGTCTCAACTCTGTGGAACTCACTTCTATTGGTTCGAAATCAAGCAGAACCACCCTGCCGCCCATCCGCTCTATTTTGGCAATCGCGGCTTTGAATTCGGCGTTGTCCCCGCTCGACCTGTTCGCGGTCACTATCGTAACCGCGGCACACAGCCTGCGATAGAGATACCACTCTTCAAATGACTCGACCATATCGTTTCCGATAACGATAAAAATTTCAGCGCCATGATATTTCTTTTTTAATTTTTTCACGGTATTAAAGGTATAACTCTTGCGCTTTTTGCCGGTGTTTTCGATACCGCTTACAACAATATTATCCCCGTATTTTTTAAAAGTTTCGGCCATCATCGCGCGGTCAAAAAAGGAAACCGCCGCGTTTTTTTTGTGCGGCGAAACCTCGGTCGGCGCGACAATAGTAATGTCGGGCACAACGGCCTTTACCGCGTTTTCCAACAACCGCTCGTGTCCGAGATGCGGCGGATCAAACGCACCGCCAAAAAGCAAGACTCTGTTCATTCCCTGATACCGTATTTGTCGACGTCTTTATTCCATTTATAAAGCACAAACCTGCCGCCTATGATCTGGACAACGTAGGCGCCGAGTTTCTGCGCGAGTATCCCCGCCGCATCTCTTGCGCTATGGTCCGAGCTGTCGTGCACGCGCAGCTTTATGAGTTCGCGCGCATTGAGCGCCTCGCCCACACCTTTGATAAGCGCGCCGTCTATCTCGCCCTTTCCGATCTGATATATTGTGTCGAGCCCGTTCGCGTATTTGCGAAGCTCGGCGCGCTGCTTACTTGTCATATTTTATTTCCTTTTCCGTATATTTAAAACGAAGTGCTAATAAAACAGTTTCAAAATTCATCTATCTCGCTCGACAGCGCCGCTTCAAGCAGCGCTTTGCCAAAGACGTCGCAGACGTCATCCATCCGCAACGCCTTGCCGTTAATTTTTGCCGTACGCAAAAACGCGCAGTATTCTTTCAACTCAATCATAACTTCTGATCCGGGATATTCCTCTTAGTTTAAATGCCATCTTGGCCAGTGCACGGGCACGGTGGCTGATTTTGTTCTTTTTGTCGTCCGGTATCTCCGCAAAACTGCGGTTGCCGTGCTGCCAGAACACCGGGTCGTATCCAAATCCGCTGTTGCCTCTGCGCTCAGTCCCGATAAACCCCTCGCACCATCCCGCGGCCGTTATCTCGCGCCCGTCGGAAGTGATCGCGCACACCGCCGCAACAAACCTTGCGCCGCGCCCTTCGACCGGCACACCGTCGAGTTCGCTCAACAATTTGTCGATGTTGGCCTCATTGTCGCGGTCCTCTCCGGCATATCTCGCGGTCTTGACGCCCGGCTCTCCGTCGAGATAATCGACGCACAGTCCCGAGTCGTCGGCTATGACGGGCTTGCGGCACACATCATAAACCGCTCTCGCCTTTATCCGCGCGTTTTCGGCAAAGGTATTGCCCGTCTCTTCAACTTCAATATCAATTTTTGCCTGGGCAAGCGATATACATCTATATCCGACCGTCTGTAAAATATTCTTTATCTCATCGAGTTTGCCCCGGTTGTTGGTCGCGACTATGAATTGTTTGTCGCTCATTCGCTCATACCGCCGCCAAAAAGCGCCTCGCAAAAATCTCCCGGCACAAACTCGTCGAGATCGTCTATCGCCTCGCCCACGCCAATGTATCTCACCGGTATCCCGAGCTTGTCCTTTATCGCGATGACAACGCCGCCCTTCGCGGTCCCGTCAAGTTTTGTCAAAACGATTCCGCTCACGCCAGCGCTGTCCGCAAACTGGGCGGCCTGGCTGAGTGCGTTTTGGCCCGTGACCGCGTCGAGCACGAGCAGCGTCTCGACCGACGCCGTCTCCGACGCTTTCGCGACGGTGCGCGACATCTTTGCGAGTTCTTCCATGAGGTTTTTCTTGGTGTGAAGCCTGCCCGCGGTGTCGGCGATAACGACGTCTATGCCTCGCGCCTTGGCGGACGCAACCGCGTCAAAAACAACAGCCGACGGGTCCTTTGCGCCCTCGATAAACTGCACGCCGGCGCGCTCGGCCCACACCTTAAGCTGGTCGGCCGCTGCGGCCCGGAAGGTGTCCGCGGCCGCGATAAGCACGCTCTTGCCCTGCAGTCTGTATACATTCGCGAGTTTTCCCGCTGTGGTCGTCTTGCCCGCTCCGTTTACGCCGATAAGAAGCACCACGGCCGGTGTGCCCGAAAAATCAAGCTCGATATCCGCGGCAAGCCGGGCGCACACCAGTTCCTTTAGCACTTCAACAGCTTCCGACGAGTCGAGGATGTGTCTCTTTGTTACCTCGTCTCTAAGTTCGCCGACGATGCCGGTCGCGGTATCCACGCCCGCGTCGGCCAGGATCAAGGCCTCTTCAAGCGCGTCGTAAAAGTCATCGCCCAGCTTTTGCGTAGAAAAGCTGTACGCAATGTTTTCTCTGGTTTTTTTAAGTCCGTCGGTAAGTTTCTGAAAAAAGCCCATACTTCCTCTAAATTACTTGCTTATTACGAGCTGCGCTTCCTCAATTCCCAATTTAAGAAGCTTGGATACGCCCTCTTCCTGCATCGTGACGCCGTATAAGATGTCCGCCGCCTCCATCGTTCCGCGCCTGTGAGTAATCGCTATTATCTGTGTTTTATCCACAAGGCGGCCCAGATATGCGGCAAACCTGCTAACGTTCGCCTCGTCGAGCGCGCTGTCGATCTCGTCGAGGATACAGAACGGCGACGGATTGATGGCGAGTATCGAGAAATAGAGCGCGATGGCCACAAGCGCGTGTTCGCCGCCCGACAGTGCCGCGAGGTTCTTTATGACCTTGCCCGGAGGCTGCACGTCGATCTCTATGCCGCTCTCGAGCACATTGGTCTCGTCCGACAGCCACAGCTTTGCGCTGCCCCCGCCAAACAGTTCGACAAACACGGTACGGAACCTGCTGCTTATCTCGCTGAAACTCTTGGTGAAGATCACCGTCATCTCTTTTTCAAGCTGCTCTATCAGCTTTAACAGCTCTTCTTTCGACTTCTCTACGTCGGACATCTGCCCCGACAGGAAGGCATGCCTCTTTGAAACGTCTTTAAGTTCTTCGATAGCGCTGACATTTACGCTGCCCAGCGCTTTGATTTTTGCTCTGAGCGATCCGACTTGCTGGCGCAGTTCCGAAATATTCTTAAACGGAACGCACAGCTTGTCGGCCTCGTTGCGGGTGAGTTCGTATTCATCCCACAGACGTGCCAGCGCCGCGTCGTAGTCGCCCTGAAGCGCGACCTTGCGCTCTTCAAGTCTGCTTATCTCGCGTCCGACGTCCTCGCGCTGTTTAGCGACGTTTCCGTAATCGGCCTGGTTCTGTACCACGTCGCGCTCGGCCTGGGTGCGTTCTTCTATCATCTTCTCGATATCGCGTTTGTGCTGTGCCGCCGCCTCGCGCATACCCTCGATCGCCGCTACGCTGCCGTCGATACTCGCCTGCCATTCGGTGTTCTGCGCAGTGAGATTGTCGATCGCGGAGTCGATGTTCGTAACGCGGTCTCCCGCTACGTCGCCCTGCTTTAACAGCGTCTCTATAGCGAACTCGAGGCCCTCGATGTCTTTTTGTTTTTCAACACGCGCGATCTTTCTCTCGCTCAAAAGCGTCGTCAGTTCGGCGCGGCGCTGCATGAACTCGTCGCCGCTCTGGGACTCGGAACCTGCCGAACGCTCGAGCCGCTCGATCTCGGAAGCGATAGCGGCAAGTTTTTCGTTGCTCGAAGATAAAAGCTTTTTTCTATCCTTTTGGGCAGCTGCAATCGAAGCAAGTTCGGCCTGGGCGTCGTTGAGCGCGTCGCCGACCGTCTCGATATCGGAGTTGAGCCTCGAGATAACTCCCTCGGCACGGATCTTGTCTTCACAGCCCGTCATATGCTCGCTGTTAAGCGCCACGATTTCGGCCTCAAGCTGCGCCACTTCGCGCACCGTTGCGTCGCGCTTTTCGCGCGTAGTTTTTGATTCTTTGTTGAGTCCTTCAATTTTTTTATGAAGTTTTTCGATTTCGGTTTTGCGCGTAAACAGTCCGCCCTGACGCGCGGTGTAACCGCCGGTGTAGGAACCTCCGGCATTGATGACCTGTCCGTCGCGCGTAACCACGCGGTACTTGTATCCCATCTTTTTAGCGACGGTGGACGCGGAATCGAGATCTTCTGCAACAACGATGCGTCCAAGCACGTTGCTTATGATATCGTTGTACTCCATGTCGCATTTGACGAGTTCGCTCGCAAGCCCTATTACGCCGTTGTCGGACAATCTTTCGCGCGCCTCGAATTTCGACGGCTTTATCGTGTCGAGCGGCAGGAATGTCGCGCGCCCTGTTCTTGTTTCCTTAAGATGCCGTATACCCTGTTTCGCACAGCGCTCGTCCATAACGACTATGTTTTGCGCAACGACGCCAAGCGCCGTCTCAATAGCGAGCTCGTTGCCGCTCTTGATGCTTATGAGCGACGCCACAGTCCCGACTATTCCGCGCAACTCGCGGGTTTCCGACGCCGCGATGATCTTTCGTACGCCGGGCGAAAAACCGTCGAGGTTTTTGTCCATATCGCCCAGGACCTTGGCTCTGTGCGCCAGTTCCTGAGTTTCGTAATCTGTGCTCTTAAGTTCTTTATTCAGTTCGTCCAATTCGCGTTTGCGGTCTTCGATTTTCAGCGTATAGCCGCTTATCTGATTGGTCCGCGCATTGATTTCCTTTATGAGCGCGGTGTAATATTTCTGGTTTTCGGCAAATTCTTTTTTCAGGTCGTTATAGCGCGTCTGAAGCTCGGGCAGCTGTTCTTCAAGCAAAGCAGAACGCGCGCTCGACGTCTCGAGCGACGACTGGACCGAAAGATTGGAGACCTTTAGATCGATCGTCTCGGACTGCATGTCGGTCAGTTTTTTTGCGATTTCGCCGCGTTTTTGATTGGTTTTCTCCGAGCCCTCGATCAAAAGATTAAGTTCTGATTCGGCCTCGGCTATGAGATGTTCAAGCGCTTCGAGCTCGGTTTTGCGCTCGGCTACGGTGAGTTTGCGCGCGTCGACCTCAACCAATATCCCGTTGCCGTCCGACGTAAGACCCGCGCGCTCGGACATCAGTGCCTCGATCTGCTCCTCCGCGTGCTTTACGTCGTTGCGCAACACCGCCGTCTCGCTTTCGATACGCGAAATCTCTTCTCCTGTCTTTATTATCTCGGCGTTGCGGACGTCTATCTCGGCATTGAACTTTATATTCTTGTCCGACATCGTCTCGATGCTTTCGTTTATCGAGAGTAGCTTTTTCTCGATCTCGGAATAGTCCTTTGCCGCTATCGCGATCTTGTCGTCCTGCGCGCGCATGTTGGCACGCGAGCGCTCAATGGTGTCGCAGTACAGCGTTATCTCAAGGCTCTTTCTCTCGTCGGACAGCGCGATAAATTCCTTTGCCTTTTCGCTTTGCTCTGTCAGGGGCTCTATGCGTCCGCCAAGTTCATCCAAGATATCCCGAAGGCGCGACAGGTTGTCCTCCGCCGCTTCAAGTCTCCGGGACGCCTCGTTTTTGCGGAATCTGAATTTTGCTATCCCCGACGCCTCTTCAAAGATCTCGCGCCGGTCCTCGCTCTTGGCCGACACGATCTCGGCAATGCGGCCCTGTCCGATGATCGAGTATCCGTCGCGCCCGAGGCCGGTATCCATGAACATCTCTCTCACGTCGCGAAGACGCACAGAGGCGCCGTTTATCAGATACTCGCTGTCGCCGCTGCGGTAATAGCGCCGGCTTACCACGACCTCTTCGCCCACATCTTCGCCAACACGCTTGTCGTCGTTGTCGAGGCACAGCGCAACCTGCGCAAACCCCATCGATTTGCGCAGCTGTGTGCCGCCAAAGATGACGTCCTCCATCTTTCCGCCGCGCAGAGATTTGGTCGACTGTTCGCCCAATACCCACCTCACGGCGTCGCTTATGTTGCTCTTTCCGCTTCCGTTTGGCCCGACAATAGCCGTATATGGTTCATTAAACGATATTCTAGTCTTGTCCGGAAATGACTTAAATCCCTGTATCTCAATATGTTTTAAATGCATGTAATACCTCTTTATAATTTCTTTATTTTATATTATGCATGTGAGTATAGCGTTAATATATGCGCTCGTTGCATATCAAGGCTTTCTTTATAGTCCCATAAGTTTCAGCGCCTCGTGGGCAGCGCTCTGTTCCGCTTGCTTCTTGCTGTGTCCTTTGCCGCGGCCGATAATGTTGCTGTTCAGCATTATCTCGACGGTAAAGGTCTTGTCGTGATCGGGTCCCTCCTCATCCACAACAACATACTTGATATGTTCCTGAGGATTTTTTTGAACTATCTCCTGAAGTTCGGTTTTGTAGTCCCACACGTCGTCGTCAAAGATGTCGTGCGCCTTTATAAATCTCATTACAAAATCCCGGGCAGGATCGATGCCGCCGTCGAGATAGATTGCGGCTATCAGCGCCTCAAAGCAGTTTGACAGAGTTGATGGGCGCTTGTCGCCTCCGCCTTTCATTTCGCCTTTGCCGAGCTTTATGTAACTGCCCAGATCCATCTCGTTCGCATACCGTGCAAGCGCGCTCTCGCACACCAGCGCGGCACGGCGCTTTGTAAGCTCGCCTTCGGGCAGTTTGGGGCGCTTTGCAAAGAAGTGGTCCGACACTATTATCGACAACACCGAATCGCCGAGAAATTCGAGCCTCTCGTTGCTTTCGATGCGGCTTTGCCCGTGCTCGTTTGCATAGCTGGAATGAGTAAGCGCCTCGTTCAGTAAGTCGTAGTTTCCGAAACAGTATCCGATTACGGTTTCCAACTCATTCATGATTTAATCCAATTCGCAATTCATAAGCTTTGTGCACGAAAATAAATCCCGGTTGTCTGGATTGCTTTGCATACCTGTTAATTGCTTCCCTCTCCTTTTTCTTATTCTTCGCATATCCTTGATATGCAATTTGTCTTTTGATCCTCTGTTTAATGTTCGGTGTTCAGTGTTTTTTGAATCTCCTCCGTTACCCCGCTTTTATGCCATTTTATCGCCTGCGCTATCGCGTTTTTAAACGCATTCGCGCCCGAGCTTCCGTGCGCTTTTATTACCGGTTTGTTGAGACCGATAAACGGCGCGCCGCCCACCGTGTCGTGGTTGTACTTCTCTCTGAATTCTTTAAGAGATTTTTTGAGCATGAGCGTGGCGAGCTTGGAGCAGAGATTTTTCATAAACACGCCCTTAAGCAACGAAAAAACCGCGCTGAACGAACCCTCGGTAACTTTCAGTATCATGTTTCCGCTGAATCCGTCCGCCACCACGACCTGGCATTTGCCGAACGGGATGTCCCGTCCCTCGATATTGCCCATAAAATTTATCGCTTTGTTATCGGACAAAAGCTTATGGGCCTGGATGTGCATATCCGTTCCTTTACTGTCCTCGGCGCCGTTGTTTGCAAGCCCGACTTTGGGATTTTCGATTCCGTATACCTTCTTCATGTAAACCGATCCCAAAACCCCAAACTGTTCGAGCATCTCGGGCTGGCATTCGACATTTGCGCCGCAGTCCATCAACATATAATTCCCCTCAACTCCGGGAATAACTGTCCCCAGCGCCGGACGCCGCACTCCTTTAAGCCTCTTTATAAGCAGTGTCGCGCCCATAAGCGTAGCTCCGGTTGGACCCGCCGTGACAAAAGCGTCCGCTTTGCCGTCCGCGACGAGCCGCAGCCCCACGCCCATTGAACTGTCGGCTTTCGACTTGACAACCGCCTTGGCCTCGTCGTGCATATCCATAACGAGCGGCGCCTCGACGAGTTCGATACCGTCGAGCGAAAGGCCGCTTTGCGCGGCGCATTCCTTTATCGTCTCGACCGAACCCGTTAAAATAAACTCTTCGTCAAATTCCTTTTTGGCCAGTACCGTGCCTCTGATTATCTCCAACGGCGCGTTGTCTCCGCCAAAAGCGTCAATGGCAATCTTCATTCTCTGTCTCCTTTATTCTTTCTATCGCCCTGTGCGCCAGCGCCGCGTATCTCTCGCGCTTGTCGCGTATCGGGCTGTCGAGGGGCGGCAGTATTCCCATATTCGCCCCCATGGGCTGGAAATCGCTGTTCGGCGCGGTGATATATCTCAACAACGCGCCCAGCATCGTCTCTCTGTTTGGAACCGTGCTTTCTTTGCCGGTAATATAATTGTGCGCAAACCTTGCGGCCAGTATCCCGCACGCCGCGCTCTCCATGTATCCCTCAAACCCCGTAAGCTGTCCCGCGATAAAAATATTGGGCCGGCTTTTTAAATTCAACGTGATGTTTAAAACTTCGGGCGAGTTGATAAATGTGTTGCGGTGCATGACGCCGTAGCGCACAAACTCCGCGTTTTCGAGCCCGGGTATCATAGAAAACACCCGCTTTTGTTCGGGGAACGCGAGGTTGGTCTGAAACCCGACCATGTTGTACATCGTCGATCCGGCGTTTTCTTTTCTGAGCTGCACGGCCGCCCACGGACGGCGACCGGTATCGGGATTTATAAGCCCGACGGGTTTAAGCGGCCCGAACCTCATGGTATCGAGCCCGCGCTGTGCCAGCTTTTCAACGGGCATACAGCCCTCGTATACTCTGCCGCCGTCGAGCTCGTGCAGCGTGGCCGACCGCGCGTTTAAAAGTTCGGCGTGAAACGCCTCGTATTGGGCTTTGTCGAAGAAACAGTTCAGATAGTCGTCGCCTCCGCGCGAATAGCGCGACGCCGCGTGCACCTTATCCATATCTATGCTGTGTGCCGCGATTATCGGCGCGGCCGCGTCGTAAAAACTCAGCATGTCGCCGCACATATCCGACAGTTTGTCTGCGAACACCCCCTCGGTCAACGGACCCGTGGCGATGACCGTTAATCTGTCACGATCGATATCGGTGACTTCGCCGCGCACTATCTCAATATTGGGGTTGCTCTCGATCGCCTCTGTCATGAGCTGTGAAAACAAGCTTCGGTCAACCGCGAGAGCGCCGCCCGCCGGAACCCGGCATGTGTCGGCGACTTCGAGGCACAGTGATCCCAAAACGCGCATCTCGGCTTTTAACAGGCCCGACGCGCTCCCGAGACGCTCGGCCTTGAGCGAATTGGAACACACAAGTTCGGCAAAGTTGCCGCCGGTGTGTGCGGGAGAACGCTTGACGGGTTTCTGTTCAAACAACCGGACGTTGTGTCCCAGAGCCGCAAGAGTGCTGGCGGCTTCGCAGCCCGCGAGCCCCGCTCCTATTATATCTGCACCGATCACTTTTCGATGTCCTTGCGGTATCCGCACTCCTCTTTTACACAATAATGGTATGGGGCCTTGCCCGACTTTTTAAAGAGAGTTTGATCGCATTGCGGGCAGCGGTCGCCCACCGGTTCGTCCCACGTCATGAATCCGCAGTCGCGGCCCTTTTCGCACGCATAGAATATACGGCCCTTTTGTGAGCGTCTCAGCAATATCTTTCCGCCGCATTTTGGGCATATTCCCGGCGTCTCGGTCACGATCTTCTTGGTGTTGCGGCAGTCGGGGAATCCCGGACACGCCAGAAACTTTCCGAACCGTCCCGTCTTGATGACCATCTTTCGGCCGCACAGTTCGCACACGACGTCGGTCTCTTCTTCGGGAACCTTTATCCTCTGGCCGTCAAGCGACGCCTCGGCTTTGCTCAACGACTTGCTGAAATCTTTATAAAATTTGGTCAGCGTCTTTATCCAGTCGGCCTTGCCTTCCTCGATCTTGTCGAGGCTCTTTTCCATACCCGCCGAGAATTCCTCGTCGACGATGTTGGGAAACTGGTCGATCATGAGGTCGGTGACGACGAGACCGAGCGCGGTTGGGCGCATCGATTTCTGCACCCTCTCGACATAGCCGCGATCAATTATCGTCGAGATTATAGGCGCGTATGTAGACGGCCGCCCTATCCCGTTTTCCTCAAGCGCCTTGATCAGCGACGCTTCGGTGAACCTCTGCGGCGGCTGGGTAAATTTTTGCGACGGTTTTATATCTTTTTTGCGAAGGACGGTGTCCTCGGTAAGCGGAGGAAGCGCGGTCATAGTCTCGCCCTTTTCATCGGTCGCCGCTTCGTAAAGTTTTGTAAAACCGTCGAAAACAACGCTGAATCCCGTCGATCGCAAAAGATAGTCGCCTGCCTCGAGATTTACCGTAACGGTATCGAGGATCTCGTCGCTCATCCTGCTCGCGACAAAGCGTTCCCAGATAAGCCGATATAACTTGTACTGGTCGGGTGTGAGCGATGCCTTGACCTTCTCGGGCAGTATCAGGACCGACGTCGGCCTTATCGCCTCGTGCGCGTCCTGCACAGACGTGTTTTTGCGCTTGTAGGTGCGCTGACCTTTATATACATATTTGCTGCCGTACTCGTCGGTTATATAACTGATTGCCTGAGCCGCGGCCTCGTCCGACACTCTCAGCGAGTCGGTCCTCATATAAGTTATAAGCCCGGTGGCGCCCATATCCTCTATGTTCACGCCCTCATACAGTTCCTGCGCGGCACGCATCGTGCGGCGGGCTGTAAATCCCAGACGGCGCGACGCTTCCTGCTGCAGTGTCGACGTGATGAAAGGCGGTTCGGGCACGCGCTTGCGTGTGCCTTTTTTTATGTCGATTATAACAACTTCGTGCTGCTTGATGTGGTCGACGATGTCGCCGCACTGCTTCTCGTTCTCTATTTTAAAGTTTTCGGGTTCCACGTCTTTTTTTGTGCGGACGCGCGCGGTTATCGTCTTTTGCGTTCCCGAAAGACGCAGTATCACGTCTATCGTCCAGTACTCCTCCGACACGAAAGCCTCGATCTCGCGCTCTCGGTCGACGATGAGCCGGCACGCCACCGACTGCACGCGTCCCGCCGAAAGACCTCTGCGCACCTTTTTCCACAAAAACGGCGACAGTTTATATCCCACAAGGCGATCGAGGATCCTGCGTGTCTGCTGCGCGTCGACCAGGTCGCTGTCGATAGACCTGGGCTGCGCCATCCCGTTCTCGACGCCCTTTTGCGTAATCTCTCCGAACGTTACCCGGTTGGGTTCGTTGTCGGGTAACTCAAGCAGGTATGCCAGATGCCACGATATCGCCTCGCCCTCTCTGTCGGGGTCGGTCGCGAGATACACAAAGTCGCTCTTTTTCGCGGCGGCTTGCAGGTCTTTTATCAACTTCTCTTTGCCGCTTATGTTGAGATACTGCGGTCTAAAATCCTTGTTGATGTTGACGCCCATGGAATTGCGCGGCAGATCGCGCACGTGGCCCATAGACGCCATGACCTCGAAATCTTTACCCAGATATTTTTTGATCGTTTTCGCTTTTGCCGGAGATTCCACAATAACAAGTTTTGACATAAATTGCCCATCCTGTTTTTTTAAAGTTATTAGTTAATTTAGATATTAATCATTAAATTATTTAAGAGCATATTTTGAGCCCGCGACCGAAGACACTATCCCGTCCATCTCGAGTTCGGTGAGTTCTGACAACACGATGTGCGGCGCAAGGCCCGTTTCATCAATCAGCGTGTCCGCCGTGCATTCGCCCTTTGTCAATACATCGCACAGCTTTTTCTTGTTGGCGGAAAGCGGAGCCACTTTTTTTGGTTCGAGCTCAAGCTCGAGCTGTTCGTAGTCAAATTCCCGCAAATCGAGCGAATGCAATATATCAAGAGCATTCAGCGCAGGCGTTGCGCCGTGTTTTATGAGATAGTTTGTCCCCTCGCTGTGGGCGCTTAAAATACTGCCCGGAACCGCAAAGACCTCGCGGCCGTCGTCGAGCGCCCACGTAGCAGTGATCATCGTGCCGCTCTTTTTGGCCGCCTCGAATATTATAACAGACTGGGCAAGGCCCGAAACGATGCGGTTTCTCTGTGCAAACGCGAACTTGCCCACAACGCTTCCCGGCAGATATTCGCTCACCACCGCGCCGCCCGAACTTTCGATTTTCGCGCGCATATCCCTGTGGTTTGCCGGATAGGTCAGGTCTATCGCCGTTCCCAGCACCGCGACCGTCTTTGCGCCGTTTTCGAGCGCAATTTTGTGCACCTCCGCATCGATGCCGTACGCAAGCCCGCTGACCAGACACACACCTGCTTTCGCGAGCGGCGTACAGATATATTTAACGGCCTCGCGCCCGTACTGCGTGCTGAACCTTGCGCCCACGCCCGCTATGGCGAAGACCTCGTTCAGCGCGTCGGCGTGTCCCGTCACAAACAGCAAAATGGGCGGTATGCGCGTGTTTTTCAGACGCTCGGGATAGGCTTCGTCGCAAAAGGTCACAATGGCTATTCCCTGCTTTTCACACGTCGCGGCGAGCTCGGAACAACTTTCAAGTGTTGTCGTGCGCGCGTTTTTCAGTTCGTTGGGAGCAAGCCGCGCGACAATCTGCGGCGTCTCTTTTGCTTTGTAAATTTCCTGTGCCGAGCCGTAGTCGTCGAGCAGCGGAACAAACTTCGCACTGCACGGCCCCAGCACCTGATATAACCACAGCCAATAGCTCTCATTGTTGGTCATGGCCTCAACTCCCACATCGCGATCGCGGCCGCGGTTGCTACATTGAGACTCTCGACTTTGTCGCTTACCGGTATTACAGCGGCGCCGTCACACGCGGAAATTATCTCGTCGGAAAGCCCGGCGCCCTCGTTGCCAAAAATAATCGTCAGCTTATCGCCCGCATCGATTTCAGAAATGTTTATCGCGCCCCGCACCATTGCCGCGGCTATTGTTTTGTGCCCCGCCTGTTTGAGCAGACTGATTTCGTCGGTGAGGTCTTCACATCTCACTATATCTATCGCGAAGGCCGCACCCATCGACGCGCGCAATGCCTTCGGCGAAAACGCGTCGGCGCACTGCCCGTCCACGACAACCGCCCCGTATCCCAGCCCCGCCGAGACACGTATGACGGCTCCCACGTTTGCGGGATCCTGAACCGCGCACAGAGCGGCGATGCGGCTATATGAAATATATTGCCGCTCGTTTTTGTTTATGCGATATTTCACCGCGGCGACAACGCCTTGAGGCGTGCGCTGTGGCGATATCTTTTCGCATATCTCATCACTCATCAAAAAAACGGCTTCGGCTTTCGAGACGAGCGGCTCGGCGTCTTTTTTATCTGAATCAAGAAACTGTTTTGTCATCCATAGTTGTTCGATACCGCAGCCGCATCGCGCGGCCTCGACGCACAGCTTTTTTCCGTGGACAACGCACAGCCCTGTCTCGGCCCGCAGCTTTGTGTCGTCGCCGAGATCGACGAGGAATTTTACCTTTTCGTTTTTTCTGCTCGTTATCTCTTCCACTCAAACCTCAACGTCTTTAAGCTGTTCAAAAACGATACAACATATATTAGTGTATATTCTTTATATTATATACACGAAACGAACTCATTTGTCTATAAGATAAAAGAAATTTTGTGAAAATTATTTTAAGCGAAATGTTCATTTTTGAAAAAAGCGCAGAGACAGCAGCATTCTTCACGCAAAATCCAGTGTGCATGGTTGATATCAATATTATGAAACTAAAAAATCCTGAAAGGCTCACCTTCCAGGATTTTTTTATAAAGCCGCTTTGGCTTTATCAACAACAGTTGAAAATGCGTTGGGGTCATGAATCGCCATCTCGCTTAACATCTTGCGGTTGAGGTCGACGCCCGCCTTCTTTAAACCGTTCATAAACGTGCTGTAGTTTATTCCGTTTATCTTGCATGCCGCAGAAATTCTTGTGATCCACAGTCTTCTGAAATCGCGCTTCTTTTGCTTTCTTCCTATATACGCATACTGTCCCGATTTATAAACCGCCTCTTTAGCCGTCTTGAACAGTTTGCTTTTACTTCCGTAATAACCCTTAGCGAGTTTTAAAACTTTTTTACGCCTCTTGCGCGTCATCATCGCGCCTTTTACGCGTGCCATAATCTATACCTCCAGAAAATGAGTTAATTTTGAAATTACTTGTAGGGCAATAAAACTTTTACATTAGGCGCGTTGCTTTTATCAACATATCCAGCCTTGCGCAACTGCCTTTTGCGCTTGGTGCTCATCTTGTTGAGGATGTGGCTTCTGTACGCGTGCGCGCGTTTAACTTTACCGTTTTTGGTAATTTTTGTTATGCGCTTTTTGGCTCCGCTATGTGACTTCATCTTTGGCATAGCTATTCTGACCTCCCGGATTTTTTACCTGTATTGGATACTTTTGGCGCGATAAACATCTGCATAGAGCGCCCTTCGAGCTTGGGTTCTTTCTCTATGTTTCCGAATTCTTCAAGAGCTTCCGCAAACCTTTTCATTACTTCTGTGCCGCGCGAAGCATGGGCCATCTCGCGTCCTCGGAACCTGATGCTGGCCTTGACCTTGTCGCCTTCCTGCAAAAATCGTTTGGCGTGCACGATCTTTGTGTTAAAGTCGTGCACGTCGATGTTTGCCGAAAGTCTTATCTCTTTAAGCTCGACGATCTTTTGATTTTTTCTCGCTTCCTTTTCGCGCTTTTGCTGTTCAAAGCGGTGTTTGCCGTAGTCCATTATCCTGCAAACGGGCGGGGCCGCCTGCGGAGCAATTTTTACGAGATCGAGATTTTGGTCGTTTGCCATACTCTTGGCTGCGTCTGACGACATTATCCCAAGCTGGCTGCCGTCGGCACCCACCACCCGGACTTCTTTGTCTCTGATCGCATCGTTGATATCAAGCTCTTTAAAAGCTATCGGAACGCACCTCCAAATATTTAATACAAAAACAAAAAGCGCGGCAAAATCCGCGCATACACAAAAATACCTTTAGGGTATTCAAAATGTATTGACCGGCAGTCGTCCGACTGAACGGTGAGCACGGATAATTAAGTGCTGCTTTATTGTCGTACAATATTATAATCGATAATTTAGGTATTGTCAACTTTGCATGGAGGGAGTTATTTTTATCGGTGTCAACAACGCCGAGATATGATACAATTGTTTTGAGGTGAAGGATATGTCAAAATACATCATTGCGGCAGACCAGGGCACCACAAGTTCGCGGGCCATAATCTTTGACGAACAACAGAATATCGTCGCGCAGGCTCAGAGCGAGTTTGCGCAATATTATCCGAAAGAGGGCTGGGTCGAGCACGATCCTATGGAGATCTACTCCTCTCAAATAGGCTTGATCTACGAAGCGATCGCGAAGAGCGGGATC
>Ga0209737_10001455_pt1 | contig 17003 bp, 22 predicted proteins | sample TergutCu122P3_FD_187284 | JGI IMG/M metagenome (GOLD analysis project Ga0209737, IMG submission 187284) | Cubitermes ugandensis P3 segment gut microbial communities from Kakamega Forest, Kenya - Cu122 P3 (SPAdes) (version 2) | ecosystem: Host-associated > Arthropoda: Insects > Digestive system...
GGAAGCGTATATCGTACAATCGGCACAGGTAAAAAATCCGTTTTCGATACAACAGGGTCTTACCTGACATTTTTTGTAAACTACGGCGCATTTCGCCGAATCGCCCCTGCAACCTTCACATTTACCCGAAGTAAACGAAGGACATGCTTTGCAATAAAGACCGCAATATGCAATAAGTTGTTCATTATTTTTCTCCATATTGTCTTTTTAAGCGTTGATACTCTGCCTGTATTGCCGCATCATTCGATTTGCCCGACAAATACGACCATACGGCTATGCCATGAGCCGCAAGCCCAATCCCCCAGCCCAGCATGGGAAATAAAGGCCAAAAAATATTACCGTCGCCCCAGCCAATCTGTAACCTTACAGTTTCCTGTAAAGGGCTTGTTACAAAATAGATAAGCACTAAAAATGCGTTGACCATCACATAGACCAATGCGTGAATCCTAAACGACTGTTTTGCTTCCACGCGCTTTTTGGCTTCCTTCATCAATTTTTCATCATTCATCTTTCTTATTTTAGAATTATTAAATTATTTCATTTTCATCCTTTTTTTTGAATCATTCTGGCTTCTACAAACTTTTTTAGTTCATTGTCATTTTCTTCCATATCATACCGGTAATCGCCGTGTTTATCCAAAAGCATGACGGTATAATCTATCATAGCGTCAGTTATAAGAAACGCCTGCCAAATGTCCTCTTTATCCAAACGGAAACTGTCAAAAAAATTATGCGTTTCGTTATTTTTCAACACTGCATCAAAAAATCGAATCGGGTCATAAAGTTCCAACGTCAACAGTTTCTTTTTGATATCCCAATAATCTTTCGAAATAAATTCGTGCCACTTGACCATCAAAGCGTAGCAATCCGTTAATCTGATGACCATTTCTTTGTTGGTCATTTTTTGAATGATTTCGGAATTTTGAAATATTTGCCATGCCGAAATATTCAGAGGAACAACATGTAAGCCTTGAATTTGTGTATGATATTCTTTTAATGTATCAGCAGGAATGGAAGTCAGGTCATTTTTTGCATCTAAAATTTTTTGGTATACAGCGCCGTCCTTTTTCAGAAACTCTTCCTGAATTTTGAATATTTCTTTGTTGGTTATCAATTCATTTCTTACTAAAATCAGCATATCTTTCGTTCTTCTCTTTTCTTCGCGTCGCCGCCACAGAAAATTGACGCCAAAAGTAAGCACAATACCCAGTATCACTCCAAGCAGGTTGGTCAAAAAGTTTATCCAAATCTCATTTTCCATATCTTTCCTTATTTCAAAACATTAAACTCAATTTTGTCAACCACTCCCTTGTAATATTCATAGTCGCCTTCAGGTAAATGCCACATAACTTTTACTTTTTCAGCGATTTTTATGCTTCCCTGATTTTTATAACTGTCCACTACGACTGAAAATTTTATGTTTTTATAACTGTTTTTTCCGACATAGTAAAACCGGTCATCTGTCTCAAAATGATGAAATAAGCCATTCTCATCAAAATGAAATATTCCCGAAACTGTAATTCCGTTATCGGTAAGCGTTGCCCGAAGTGTGTTTTCAGTCAAACTTTCCCACTTGACGTTAGCGGACAACAGGTATCCGGGAATGATGAAAAACTCGCAGAATGCTATAATTAATATGGATTTTGCTGTTTGCTCGCTTTTGTCAAAAACTACCCTGAATAAATTGAACAATTTTATTTTCATTTCACCATAGCCGTCGCAATAGATGTCCCTTCCGGAAACGGGCATTGTCAAAAAGCGCATATACGCAATTCGTGCAACAGGATGGACAGAATTAAACTGGGTCGTTTGAAGTTTACTCCATTTTTTTCCGGGCGACAACTTAAAATAACTTTCTGACCAATAGACATCCGCATTAACGGGTACAGGGGTATTCATATAACCGCAAACAGATAGGTACTTTTTTATCTGTTCGGGCAAGTGAGCGACCGTTTCTTCCGTAAATGTCTTTATTTCAGAAGTTTTGTTCCGGTCAATCAATTCTTTTCTTTCTTTTAGGAATGTGGTTTTCATGGGGTTATTATGCGATGTCTTTTGTATTTTTCAAAAAAGTTTTTCACGAAGTTTGTCTTATTCAAATCAATAAGCGATTCGTCGTCACCATCTACCGAACCCTGCTCATCCAATACTAATTTTGTTGGCCAGATATTTGAATCTATCAGGGCTTGCTTCAATAAGGGAATTTGTTCGAAATCGACATGGACATAGAAACTTATCTTGTCCATTCCCAGATAATTGATATCTTCTTTAGTTAGCGATAGTATTTCTTGTAATTTTCTTCCTTCGGGCGTACCCACGCTTGTTAGCGGAAGAAAGGTGTTGATAACTATATCGCTGTCCTGTACGAAAAAAGTGAAATATCCAACAGGTTGTTTATCTACCAAACACGCAAATAAAACACGATTTTCGAATGGCGTCAATTCCATATTGATGGTAAAAGAACTCAGAATCAAAATATTTAGGACGGTTGGTGCAAATATGTCTATTCGTTCCTTAAAGCGATGTAACACATGCGATTGTATGTAAATATTCATTTCATCGTTTTCTTTTGCTTTCGGGAAAATTTTGTTTCGCTCAACGGTTGCAGGACCGGGAACATACCTGCCAATTTCGGTTTGGTACATTCGAAAAGCCTTTCGTTTGATTTCCTGATGCGTAAATATTTTCGATTCGCTGTCCTTTGCAGTTATTATTACGGCAAACCTGTATTCGTTACAACAACCACACGGCCTTGGGATTTTTTCGCAATCGAAAGAAAAGCCATACATTCGAAAGTTAACTTTTGAATAACCGCTCGTTTGATGATAGATGTCGGTCATTAACCCTGAAAATTCGTTATTCAGGACTTCGTCTCTGTTGAACTTTGCGCAAATTGTTCGTGCTGCCTCATATTGCGGACTGTTTTCTTCGAAAAATTTTTCTTCGTATGCCTGTTCAATATTCGAAAGGAAACTTAATCCATAAGTGGCAAGTTCTGCTAACGAGATGTTGTTTTCGGGGTTTCCCCAGTAATTGTTTTTCAGAAATTGATACACATCCGTATTGATGTTCCTGATATACAGGCGCGGAACAGTCCTTTCCCTTTCCGGCTTCACCACAGGCTTTATGTAGAAAACCTTGAAAAGTTGCTCCTTTTGTCTTTTGGTGAAAACCTCCAGCAATTCAGGTTTTAACTCAAAGTGACGAAGTATTTTCTTCGCCGTCACGTAACATTGTTCATGTCGCGCACGCAATATCTTTTTTGGCACGCTATGGTGTGACTTTTGGACGGTTTGAAATTTTGGAAAATGTTTTTGTTTTGCCATAACGACTGATTATTTAAAAAAATTTGCCATAAGTTAAACACCTCCAAACCCATTCCATGGGCCCAAATTGAAACCGTTTTAACCAATATTTACTGATAAAGACCTGACCGGTGAAAAAGACAACTGCTAATGCCAATCCCAAAGCAGGCCCAATTTTTCCATAAAGCCCCAGACCATAACTGTAAAAAATAGTGGTGCAAACGATGGACTGAAACAGGTAATTGCTCAAAGCCATTCTGCCCGTATATGCCAAAGGTTTGAGTTTCTGTATCCATTTTTTGTTTCTACACAGAAGAACGATGGAGGTAATGATGAAAAGGCAAAGCCCCGTATCACCGAGAAATCCGACTACAGCAAAACTCGAGGCATAGAATGATAAGGGGTCGCCCGCCATTTGACTTTTGAATACAAATTTTACGACGCTCATCGCAAGACCAATCGCCAAGCCCCATGCCCATGTTTTTTTGATGAAACTCAAGTTTGCTTCAATGTTCCGGAAAATTTCTCTTTTCCCTGCATAAAGCCCCAGCAAAAACAGGGGGAAAACTAAAAATATACTTGCAAACAATGCCTTTCCATAAATAAAGAGCGTGTCGGAGGCGCGTTGAGCCATTATTTCTGCAAAAGTGCCCTGACCGTAAGCATGATAAGCGCTTTCTGCCCTGCTTTCCATATCGGCAAACAGTTCCTGAATCTTTTCGTCTATAAGTCCCTCTTGAAACGCCTTCGCAAAAGCCACACCAGCCATTGATATCGCCATAAACAGCACAAAAGCCAGAAAAAGTCCCACAGCCCACCAAATCATGGTTTTGGGCTTTCGCTTAAAAAACAGAGGCAACAGAAAACCAAGCAGCGCGTATATAACCAGCACATCGCCATACCAAATGAAAAAGGCATGAGTCAAACCTATCAGTAACAGGATAATTAGTCTTCTGTAAAAGAGACGTGTCGGTTTTGCGGTTTTGGCAACGGCTCTTTCATAAAAAATGAAAAAACCCAAACCGAACAGGAAGGAAAAAATAGTATAGAATTTCCCTTGTATCAGGAAATTGACAAACGAGGTAGCGGCTGTGTCCCAAAACCCTGTCCACATATTTTTGCCCAAAACTTCGAGGTATACGCCGGGGTTACCGAACATGGAGGTCAAATGCACCATTAATATCCCCAGCAGCGCCAAGCCGCGTATCACATCAAGGGCTTCTATCCTTTCCTGCGCCTGAACCGGTACGGCTACAGGCAAATTTTCCAAACCCGTATTTGGGGTCTGAACATCCATTGTATCAATTCTTTCTTTTAGTTCAATATTATTCATGTCATTTCTTTTTTTGTTTACTATTATTCATTGCTCATTATTCATTATTTTTATTATTCTCTCATATCCGGTATATGGTTTTAACTCCCAAACTTCAAACCTTATCTTGCCTGATTTTACTAAAGGCAAGTCATTCAGCAATTTTTCCGCTGTTGCTCTATCTTTTGTTTCCAAAACAAGAACGGCGTTTTTGTTTTCAGTGAAGTATATTTCTCTTAAACAATCCGAAAGGTACAATTGAAAAACATGTTGCGCCTCCTGTTCTAATAGATTTTCAGCATGCTCCCATGAACTTCCCGGGATTTCTTTTTCTATGGCAAGTATTTTCATGTCCTTTCCTTTGGGGATTTATTCGCGAAGATAATAATCAATGCTTGCGGCAAGAAAAGCCAAAACCCTGACCCCGGCTCAACGATACACCCGAAAATGGTGAATATCAAAAGGCTGTAGCCAAAAGACAGAGGCGCAGGTTTTTGTTCTTTTTTGATGTAATGGTGCAGGACTTGTCCGAAAAGGATAATGAAAATCCCGCATACGAAGAACCATATCGCAAATGCGCGTTCGTAATCCAATGATGTCATGTTGTACAGTCCCTCGCGAAGCATTTTCAAAAATGCTTCTTTTCCGAACGCAATCGCGAAAACAGTATGGAGTATCCCTGTGGCAACAAGGTATATTCCGCTGTATTTCCAAAATTTTACTTTTTTCATCTTATTTTTAGATTTGAAATTAATTACTTTGATTCAGGCTCTGTGGTTCTCTGTGTCTTCTCTGCTTCCACCTTATATCCCGCTTTTTCCAACCCTACCAACAATCCTTGCTCGCCGGCAAGATGCAAACACCCGACGGCTATAAAACTCGGTTGGTTAGACATGATGGCAGGGAGTTTTTCAAGCCATCGCTTGTTCCGGTTGTCATTGAGGGCTTTTTCCTGTTCGGCGCTCATCGGACAGGGGCCTTCTTCGCGGAGCATTTCGCTAAGACCGTTCAAATCGGCGGAACGATACATCCTATTCATTCTTTTTGCGCTCGATTCCAAGTGGTCGACATTTTTCAGCGCGCAAACAAAATCAGCGGCTTGACTTTTCAGCGCGGCGACTTTGAAAAGGGCGTCTATCTGGTCCTGCACCGTTTCCAGTCCCAACACAGGAACATGCTTTTGCACGGCCTGTTGCTGAAACCATAAATCTGCCGCTTCTTCCGGATTCATTTGAGGGATTGTTCGTTGGTAAAACATCACTGTGAAGGTCATGCTCACCATCGCAGGTTTGAGCATCCCCAACACTTGCAGTCCGGCTCCGAAAAACGCGGTCAGTTGTTCGTCAACAAAGCGGTAATCGTCCTCCGAAAGCAGCATTTGCCATGTCGAGTCCGGTGGCATCATACCTGCTTTTTGCAGTTCAACCGCCATTGCAGTCATATCGCCCATCACCAATTCGCCCACCATCTGCCGGCTCGCTGCAAATGCCTGTCTGACACCCGGAACGCTGTCCAAAAAACTCAAGGGGAAAAGATGATGCGTTCCGAAAATATAGGAAGGATGCGCCAATCCGTTTCCTGAAATTTTCCACAGCAATGCGCCTGTTTTTTCGACGCCACTTTGCGCAGATACCGCGCATACAAAGATTACCATTACAGGTATCAACAAAATTTTTCTCATTTGATTTCTGATTTAAAGTGATTTGTTTGATTTTTATTTATTTACGTTTGTTTTTGACACGCAAATATCGCAGGTTTTCAGGATTGACTTCGTCGAGCCCTTCGGGGTTTTCGGAGAAAGAAAAAAATCTGCGTTCATCTGCTTTTTACCTGCGTTATCTGTGTGCTTAAAAATCATAACTTAAAGTGGTGAAAACACTTCGATTGCGTATATGAGCGCCATCATCATTTTTTTCGCGTGTAAAGTTTGTCAACGCATGCCGGCGAACAAAGCCTACCCGAATGGTAAAAACGCGCATTTCGATGCCATAATTGATTCCTGCTTCGTTCTGATAATAAAGACCGTCAAAGTCAATCGTCGAACTACCCTGTTTGCCGCTGAACTTATAACTGTAATAAGGTCCGGCAAAAACAGCGACGCCACTAATATCTGAAGGCGATGTTTGCAGCATAAAGTTCAACGGAACAGTTACGCTGTGCGTACTGATTTTTCCTGCAGGATGGCGGGCCTGGATAAAATCATAATACGCTTCAGGACGAATGCCAAAATATCCCAGGCTGATGGTCGCCGTCAAGCCCGCGCCGTAAGCGCCTGCCGTCTTACCGTCCAAAGCGCCTGCCGTGTAGTGATGATAGTTGGAGCCAATGTTGGCTGAAACACCCAAACGAAACGCAGAAGGCGGTTTGTGTTTGGACGCAATTCTACCGGATGCCTTATAGTTTTCATCGGTGGAAACAGTTTGAACAAGATTTGCCAAATGCTCTGTAATCAAAGCCATTCCATCGTAATCAATCAGTTCGGCAACATCACCGGGTTTATGGTATGGCGATTTCAGTCCTGTCGATACCGCCAAAGTGGGAACGCCCTTACTGGCAAATCCTTGTGTGTCAGTTCCTGTAAGTATACTTCGCTCAAATTTTTGAGTTTTTAGATGAAGTTCCTGCGGATTGAGATTGTTGTTCAGTATCAACTGTTCGCCGTTCCTGATGGTGCCGCTTCCGCTGTACATCAGGTATCCGCTTGTTCTGTACCATCCTATCATGTCGACGCTCAACATGAGTTTCATTTTCTCAACGGGAACAGGCGGATTTTTGGCAAATTCGTTCGAGCCGTAAAGTCCGAGTTCTTCGGCGTCAAAGGCGATTAAAATCACGCTTCTGGAAAGAGTGGGCTGGATTTCCTTTAACATACGTCCCAATTCGATGATAGCCGCCGTTCCCGAAGCATTATCATCTGCGCCGTTATAGATGACGGTCTCTCCATCTTTATCCTTGGTTCCCAAATGGTCATAATGCGCACCAACAACAATGTATTCGTCCTTCAGAATGGGATGGTTTCCCCTAATCACCCCAACGACGTTTCTGTATTGGTTTCCGCGAAACGGCATGAAGAAGGATTCGCCAACCAAAGGAGTTACACCCATTTCTTTCCATTGTGCAGCGATGTAATCGGCGGCTAACCGGGTAAATTCACTGCCTGCCTTCCGTCCCTGGAGTGAATCATCGGCAAGCGTGTATACATGTTTTTTCAACCGATCCACCAGCGACTCCTGCGACCATGCAAGCGGCGTAGCAATAAGCAACAAAAGGCTTATCTTCAAAATTTTAGTTATTTTTCTGTTCATGGCTATAAATTTTATTGTTCATTATTTATTGTTCATTATTCCTGGTATTCAAGTATATCCGATGGCTGGCAGTCCAATTCCTTACACAGCGTTTCCAGTGTACTGAACCGTATAGCCTTGGCTTTTCCGGTTTTCAAAATCGAAAGGTTCGCCGGTGTTATCCCTACACGTTCCGACAGTTCGTTGAGCGAAATCTTTCGCTTGGCCATCATCACATCCAAATTTACAATAATCGGCATAGACTGTTCGAATTAAACCGTTAAATCCTGTTCTTCCTTCATTGTCACTGACACTTTGAGTATCTCGGCAAACATCAATACCACAAAGCCCAGAAACACAAGGGATGTATTTCCCCAGTCCACCTGCAACTTGTAGCCGTCCACTTCAACCACATTCGTTGCTATTCTGTATTGAAGAATATTGACCACAAAACCTGCAATGTAATACGCCAATAAAGCATAGCCGATAAATCGCAATCTTCGGATGTTCGAAAGATCAAAAATCTTGTCCCTGGTGATGGAGCGAAGAATGTGAAAGGTTTGAACAGGAATGAATACCATCACAAACAGGATAAAAAAAGTTAAAAACGTTGTACAAATATCGGTAGTAATCGTTCCTCTCGGTAGCAGTTCGCTTACCTTGCTCAACTCAACCGACATTCTTTCGATTTCCACTTTCATCGGTTGTCTGTCCTTCTGATTCCGCGACGTAGTGGGAAAAGTGTGAAAACCGTCAATCGGTTTCAACGTCAGGAAAAAAGTTCCGGAGGCTGACCTGGTAGGTACAGTTCCTGTTTCGGCACTTTCAAGCCCAGCCTTAAACCCTTTTTTAAACCCATCCACAAAAGCAGCCGCCATATGTTGTGCGTATCCGCCTATCATCACCATATATATCACGCTGAGGGCAATGGTCAATATTTTAAATCGTCTATCCATTTTTTTAAATTTTTTATTGTTTTTCGAGGTGCAAAGAAAAACATAATTTTCGAAAAAAACAAAATAAATATCGAATTTCGATAAAAAAATATTGTAAATTGATTTTAGCCACGAATTACTCGGTTTTTTTAACGAATTTTTTTTGACCTGCTGGGTTTTCAAAACCCGGAAGGTCTCGTTGCGAAAAAAATCCTACCGGTTTTTGAAACCCCGGCAGGATAAGTTCATTTTTTGATTATCTTGTCGCCCCAAATTTTATTCAAGTAACCCAATGTTGACCGCCCTCAATTTTCCCGCTTTTGATGTACGTACCAAAACAGAAGGCAACCGGATGCTGATTTTCGACAGTATTCGAAAAAAATACGTTGCACTGACGCCCGAAGAATGGGTACGACAACACTTGATACATTATATAATAGTAGAAAAAAATTATCCGGCAACACTGATTTCTGTGGAAACACCATTGAAATATGCCCATGTGGACAAACGAAGCGATGTGCTGGTTTACAACCGCAACGGCCAGCCCTTAATGCTTGCTGAGTGTAAAGCGCCCGAAGTAGCTATTACCCAAAAGGTTTTTGAACAAATATCCATTTACAACCTCACAATACATGCGCCTTGCCTGATAGTGACTAACGGTTTGCAGCATTACTGCCTGAAAGCAGCATTGGAATGTTCACCTGCCTGTTTTCTCAACGAAATACCTGTTTATGAGGAATTAATAAAAATGAAAGGTTAATAATCACCGTACCGTAAATTTCTTTACCTTTGCGCCGTTTTTTTCAATATAGATCATCCAAAAATGAGTCATCAACAAGAAACGGTGCTGAGCGGTATCCGCTCCACAGGAAGTTTGCATTTGGGCAATTATTTCGGCGCTTTACGCAATTTCGTGCGATTGCAGGAAACGCACAACTGTTATTATTTCATTGCCGACTATCATTCCCTCACCACACATCCTGCACCTGAAGACCTTCACAACGGCGTCCGCCGTATCATTGCCGAGTATATCGCTTCGGGCATTGATCCCGAAAAATGTACGTTGTATGTGCAAAGCGACGTTCCAGAGATTTGTGAACTCTACCTTTTGCTCAATATGATCGCTTACGTGGGCGAACTGGAGCGTACTACTACCTTTAAGGATAAAATCCGCAAGCAGCCGGGGAACATCAACTCCGGATTGCTCACCTATCCTGTGCTGATGGCTTCGGATATACTTGTCCACCGTGCGCATTGGGTGCCTGTGGGCAAGGATCAGGAGCAGCATTTGGAACTGGCGCGCGTGTTTGCCCGGCGTTTTAACAATACTTACAACTGCGAACTATTCCCCGAACCTGAAGCATTTAATTTCGGCGACAATTTGGTTAAAGTACCTGGGCTCGACGGAACCGGCAAGATGGGAAAATCGGAAGGTAACGGTATCTATCTGACCGACACCCCCGAAGTAATCCGCAAAAAGGTGATGAAAGCCGTAACCGATGCCGGTCCCACCGAACTCAATCAGGAACCGGCAGAGCCAATTCAAAACCTGTTTACCATCATGGATTTGGTGTCGAAACCCGAAACTGCCGCTTTTTTCCGCGAGCAGTACGCCTCATGCAGTATCCGCTACGGCGATCTGAAAAAGCAGTTGGCTGTGGATATAATTACTTATCTCACACCGATTCGCGAAAAGTTCGACCAAATCGTTAATGACCGGGAATATCTTGGAAAAGTAGCTGAAGAAGGTCGGGATAAAGCCCGTACCAGTGCCGCAAAAACAATGAATGAAGTTAGAAAAGCCATTGGAATCAAAAAGTTGTAAAAATTTCAATTATGAAGTCAATACAGGAAGAGCAGGAAGTGATCATAAAAGAATTTGAGATTTTTGACGATTGGCTGGATCGTTATGAATATCTGATAGAGTTGAGCGAAGATCTCGAACAGTTCAACCCGAAGTACAAGACCAACGAATATCTCATCAATGGTTGCCAGTCGCGTGTGTGGCTGATGGCCGAAATGCAGGACGGAAGGGTTGTCTATACAGCCGAAACTGACGCCATTATCACCAAGGGAATCATATCGTTGCTGATTCGTGTCTTATCAAGACAAAAACCCGAAGAAATCGTGAATGTTGATTTGTATTTTATTGACAGGATCGGTTTACGGCAAAATCTTTCGCCAACGCGCTCCAATGGTTTGTTGTCCATGGTGAAACAAATGAAATTGTATGCCCTGGCATTCAGAGAATTAGAAAACACTAAACAGAAATAAAAGATCAACCATTCAGTTATTTGATTATGGAAAATTTTTTGCAGTTGGAAACGCATATAGTTGAAGTGTTGAAAAGCATCTATGATCCTGAAATTCCTGTGAATGTTTACGATCTGGGGTTGATATACGACGTGATAGTTAACGAAGATCAAACGGTAACCATTACCATGACGCTTACTGCGCCCAACTGCCCTATTGCCGACGAAATCGTACTCAGTGTGAAGGAAGGCGTAGAAGCCATCGAGGAAGTAAAAAGCGTGGACATCAATCTTGTTTTCGACCCGCCCTGGTCGAAAGCCATGATGACGGAAGAAGCGCTGCTGGAGTTGGGATTGCTGTAGGATAAATCACAATACACGTTTTTTTTTGAAAAAATCAGTCAGAAGGGCGGCACATTCTTTTTCGAGGATGCCGCTCGTTGTTGTTGTGCTGGGATGCAACGGCGATGCAGGCCATAATGAAAAACCGCGTTTGAGGTCAGTTGCGCCGTAGACTATTCGTGTGATCTGCGCCCAATAGAGAGCACCGGCGCACATCAGGCAGGGTTCGAGGGTTACATACAGCGTGCAGTCTTTGAGGTATTTTCCACCAATGTAGGATGCAGCGGCGGTAATAACCTGCATTTCGGCATGAGCGGTAACATCGTTGAGGGTTTCGGTAAGATTGTGGGCGCGTGCAATGATTCTACCGTTTATAACTACAACAGCCCCCACCGGCACTTCATTCTTTTCAAGTGATCTTTGCGCTTCCTTAAGGGCTTCGCGCATAAAATATTCGTCAGTTGCCAATTCTTGATTTCAAGCGGACCCGGAGGAACTCGAATCCCCAACCTTCTGATCCGTAGTCAGATGCTCTATCCAATTAAGCTACGAGTCCTTATTTTTGCGGATGCAAAGATAAATCAGTTTTTTGAAATATCGACAAAGAATGAAAAAAATTATTGAGCCATTTTTTCGATGTCGCGACGCTCTTTTTTGGTGGGACGTCCTGCTCCCCGGTCGCGTTGAACATAAGCGGTCTTTCGCGTTATTGCGGCTTTGTCCAAATCATCCTGCGTCGTGGTGTCTGTAATATAATTCTTTACCAATGAGGCCGGTTGCCGTTTATCTATCAATTGAATGATCTGGTAGGTGTACACAACCGGCAGTTTTTTTACCGTCATTTTATCTCCCGGCTTTACATGCCGCGAAGGTTTCACTTCTGCACCATTGATCAGTACGCGGTGTTTTTCACATTCTTCGGCGGCAATAGTGCGCGTTTTGTAAATTCGCACCGACCACAAATATTTGTCTATCCTGACTGTTTCCATTTTTTAAAAACTGAATAATTGAATAATTGAATAACGGAATAACTGAAAGCGTTATTTGTTGTTAAAGAGATTCATGGTTCGCTCGAGGCCGATGGTTCCGAAACTTCGAATAATGTCCGGGGCTAATTTGAGCCGTTCGGTCAAAGTTTTTTCTTCTTCTTCCGTCCATTCGCCCAGCACATAATTTATTTGCCGGCCTTCTGAGAAATCGTTACCCACGCCAAAACGCAAACGGGCAAATTCCTGTGAACCCATCGTCTCGATGATATTTTTCAGACCATTGTGTCCACCGTCGCCGCCTTTTCCTTTCAGGCGGATCGTCCCGAAAGGCAAAGCAATGTCGTCAACCAGCACCAGCAATTGACAGGTTTCCAGTTTTTCCTTCTGCAACCAGTAATTCACCGCACGACCGCTCAAATTCATATAGGTAGAAGGTTTCAGAAGAACGAAAATACGTCCCTTATACGAATATTCGGCAACCGAGCCATAACGATTAACTGAAAAAACAAGCTTCTCGTCCGCAGCAAGCCGGTCGAGCATCATGAATCCAACATTGTGGCGTGTGTTGGCATATTCGTCGCCAATATTTCCCAAACCTGCAACTAAAAATTTCACTATATTATATAATGTATATTGGGCGGCAAAATTACAAATAAAAAAAACGTTTTTTTTGTTATGTCATAAAAAAAATCTACTTTTGCAGCCCAAAAAATTTAAGAATATACATAATGTACGCAATCGTAGAAATAGCAGGTCAGCAGTTTAAAGTCTTTAAAGACCAGAAGATATTTGTACATCGCCAGGAAGGCGAAGTGGGTGATAAATTAAAATTCGAAAGGGTTTATTTAGTTGATAACGAAAGTGATATCAAAGTAGGAATGCCTGTGGTTGATGGTGCATCTATCCAGGCATCCATCGTTTCGCACGTACGTGGCGACAAGGTTTTGGTTTTCAAGAAAAAAAGAAGGAAAACCTTTCAAAAAATGACTGGTCATCGTCAGGACTTTACCCAGTTGTTGATCGAAGATATTACAGTATAGCATATTGTTGAAGATTAAGAAAAAATAAGAAAAAATGGCACACAAAAAAGGCGTCGGCAGTTCGAGGAATGGACGCGAATCACAAAGTAAACGATTAGGCGTCAAGTTGTTTGGCGGACAGATATGTAAAGCCGGCAATATTTTGGTACGTCAACGCGGTACCGTACACCATCCGGGCGAAAATGTCGGAATGGGACGCGATCATACGCTTTTTGCTCTGATTGACGGGACGATTCAGTTTCGCAAAAAGGAAGACAACAAATCGTTTGTGTCGGTTTATCCCGTTTAGTTGGGTATGTTGACCATAAAATTCATTGAAGATCATAAGGAAGAGGTGATTAGCCGTCTGGCAGTGAAAGGATTTCCAGCAGACGACATTGTTAATCAATTGCTCGACGCCAATGCACTGCGCAAAAAACTGCAAACTCAGGCTGACAATCTACAGGCTGGACTTAATGCCCAATCGAAAGAGATAGGGGTTTTGATGAAATCGGGGCAAAAGGAACTTGCTGAAAATTTAAGGCAGCAGGTTGCCGCGATGAAGGAACACGCCGCAGGGATAGATTGTGAGCAGGAAGCCGCCGAACAAAAAATGAAAGAATTGATGGTGCTACTGCCCAACCTTCCGCATGATTCGGTTCCATCTGGGAAAACAGCCGCCGACAATGTGATGGTACGGTCGGGTGGCATTTTACCGGAATTACCTTTTGATGCACTGCCGCATTGGGAATTAGCCAAAAAATACGACCTGATAGATTTTGAACTGGGCGTAAAACTCACGGGGGCAGGTTTTCCTGTATATAAAAGCAAAGGCGCTCGCTTGCAACGCGCTTTGATCAGTTTTTTCCTCGACCGTGCGCAGGATGCAGGATACAGGGAAGTAATCCCTCCGCTGATGGTCAATGAAGATTCCGGATTCGGCACATGCAATCTTCCCGACAAGGAAGGACAGATGTACCACGTAGGCTTGGATAATTTTTACCTGATCCCTACCGCTGAAGTTCCCGTTACCAATATTTACCGCGACGCGATTCTCGAACCTGCTGATTTTCCGATACGAATGACTGCATATACTCCTTGCTTCCGCCGCGAAGCCGGATCGTATGGCAAGGATGTGCGCGGATTGAACCGTCTGCACCAGTTTGACAAAGTAGAAATCGTTCGCATCGAACATCCCGAACGTTCGTATCAAGCGTTAGACGAAATGGTGACGTATGTAGAAACGCTGGTGCAAAAGTTGGAATTGCCTTACCGCATCATAAAACTGTGCGGTGGCGATATGAGTTTTGCTTCCGCATTGACTTACGATTTTGAGGTGTATTCAGCGGCGCAGAAAATGTGGCTCGAAGTGAGTTCCGTATCCAACTTTGAATCGTTTCAAGCCAACCGCCTCAAATTGCGTTACCGCGACGAACAAAGTAAAAAACCGCAATTAGCCCACACGCTCAATGGCAGCGCACTGGCTTTGCCTCGCATAGTAGCAGCCCTGCTCGAAAACGGACAGACAGCCAACGGAATACAACTTCCTGAAGCGTTGCACCCGTATACTGGATTTAAGATTATCCGTTAAGATGTATATTTTTCAATAACACCATCCCGCAATAAATACAACCTCCTGTTATCCAGCAAGTAATAACTATCCGTGATAATAGGGTCATCTTCCTTTCTTTGGGTATGGCCAATGATCTGGATAATGCCGGGTGCAAAACGCTCCTTTTCATCATCAAACTCGCGGTAATCCGCCCAGAGCGGACTGCCGGTATCATCCAGTCCCCCGCGATACTTCCATGCTGCTTCATGAAAAATATACATTCTTTGAAAAAAGATGGCGTTGAGTTGTTCTTCCAGCGTCGAGCCAAGAGCTTTAAATTTTTCGTAATGACGGTCATACCAGTCCTTTGTAACTCCTGCATGTATAAACAGATAATTATCAACCTGTTTACAAAGTTGAAATAAACCTTTTGTTTCTTCTCCCGTCAATATTTCATTGAATTTGGGATAATACTCTTTAGAGAAACGCCCTGCACTAAAACGTTGCTCATAATAATGCATCTCATGATTCCCAATCAACAGGGTCACTCTTTCCGGATTTTGCTGTTTGAAACGCACAATTTTGAGGAAACACTGATAAGCATCTTCATCCGTGATCTTTTCCTGTGGATAAGGGTCAACATAGTCGCCCAGGAATATCACCTCCCCTTGATATTCAAGCGCAGGCAGCCAAAAATCCCGGCCATGAACGTCGGGTACGATTAATATTTCTTTTGTCATTTGCCTTTTATTATTGATTTTTTAAACCGCAAAGATGCGATTTTTTTTGTAAAAAAAATTGTGATTTTGCAACTGCAAACAATTTTTTATTTTTAACTTTGCCACGATTTATTTAAGTATTATTTTAATAATTTTATGCATATGAATTGAATATTTAAAGTAGCAGTTAACCAGAGAAAAGCTGGCATATAGTAACGAAATACTGTGAGCGCCAGTGAAAAAGTAAAAAAAATGTAAAACAAAAACAAAAATCATCAATGAAAAAATTTTTAACATTAATTGGAGTTTTATGTCTGGGAATGAGTAGTTTACTTGCCCAGACAGTACAGATTTCCGGTACTGTAACCGGTGCCGATGATGGATTACCGTTGCCGGGGGTGACGATAATGGTGAAAGGAACCCTGCAGGGAACAACGACAAATCCAGATGGAAAATATTCGTTTACTGTTCCCGAAAATGCAATTTTGCAGTTTACGTTTGTGGGGATGACCACTCAAGAACTTCCTGTAGCAGGAATGAGGGTGATTGATGTGGTATTGCAGCCGAGTGCAAATGTATTGGACGAAGTGGTTGTGACTGCTTTGGGTATCTCGCGTGAGAGAAAATCGCTGGGATTTGCCGTACAGGATGTGAAATCGGAAGAATTGACCCAGGCGGGGCAATTGAGTTTAACCGGTTCATTGACCGGTAAAGTGGCCGGAGTAGAAGTAAACAGGTTTGGCGGTACAGTCGGTGCTTCTTCGCGTATCGTGATTCGTGGTAATACCTCTTTTGCCGCCGACCAGCAACCGTTGTTCGTTGTCGACGGGGTGCCTATCTCAAACGATACGCAACGGTCGGGAGACAATTATTATTACGGTACAGACTACGGTTCGGGTATCAACGACATCAACCCTGAAGACATCGAGTCGCTCACCGTATTGAAAGGCGGTTCGGCTGCTCTGTACGGAATGCGAGCCGGTCGTGGCGTGATTCTGATCACTACCAAAAAAGGGAAATCTTCTTCAGGCACGCAGGTTTCTTATGACGGCAGTATTACTTTCAGTAATGTAGCCAACATTCCTAAAATGCAAAATTCATACGGACAGGGTGACGAAGGCGAAGAATTTCTATGGAAACAAAATGCACCCGGCATGTCGTACCAGGAATACGCATTGGAATGCTTTGATTTCAACCATTGGTCGTGGTTTGACGAATCGTGGGGACCCCGTTTGGACATCGGCTTGATGATTCCTCAGTTTGACAGTCCAATCGTTAATGGTGGATACCAACCC
>Ga0209737_10001456_pt1 | contig 17000 bp, 14 predicted proteins | sample TergutCu122P3_FD_187284 | JGI IMG/M metagenome (GOLD analysis project Ga0209737, IMG submission 187284) | Cubitermes ugandensis P3 segment gut microbial communities from Kakamega Forest, Kenya - Cu122 P3 (SPAdes) (version 2) | ecosystem: Host-associated > Arthropoda: Insects > Digestive system...
AAAAATCATCGATATACGTGCAGCCGGAAATGCCGCACTGTGCGCCCAAAAAGCAGTGCGCTCCAATGTGCGCATCGTGCCCCACTTGTACCAAATTGTCAAACTTTGTGCCTTTGCCAATGAATGTTACACCCGAAACTCCTTTGTCAATACAGCAATTACACCCAATTTCCACATCATCTTCTATGACTGTGGTGCCACACGAGGAAATTTTTACCCAACCGGTTTCCCGTTTTTGAAAATAACAGGCATCTCCCCCAATCGTTGAATTGGAGTGAATGGTAACATTATCGCCGATGGTAGTTCCTGCATAGATACTTACGTTGGCATGGATGATGCAATTTTGTCCTATCTTAACATCTTCTCCGATAAATACATTGGGCTGAATTACAGTGCCTTCTCCAATAATTGCAGAAGGATGTACGGCGCTGTTTTGTGGAGTAAATTTTACAAAATGTTGAATAATATTTATAAAACAGATGAGTGGGTCTTCGCAAATAAAGAGTGTTTTTCCTGCCGGCGGTTCTACATCTTTATTGATAATAACAGCAACCGCTTTGCTATTCAAAACTTTATCGTAATATTTGGGATGGTCAACAAACGAAATATCACCCTCTTCAACCGAGTGAATTTCATTAATTCCTGAAATTAAGTTGTTGAGATTTCCTTTTACGGTAACCTCCCCTTTCATAATTTCAACAATTTGATTTATAGATAATTGACTTGTAAATTTCATAATTTGTTTTATAATAAAAAAAGCCACCTTAGTAGGGGCTGATTAAGTTATTTTACTCTTTCGGCATATTTGTTTGTGCGTGTATCCACTCTAATTTTTTCGCCGGTTTCAATAAACAGAGGCACGAATACTTCGGCGCCGGTTTCCACAATGGCTCTTTTGGCGGCGTTGGTGGCAGTATCTCCTTTCACGCCGGGCTCTGTATAAGTAACTTCCAAATCTACAAAAGGAGGCAGTTCACAGGTAAGCGGCGTATCGGTGTCTGCATGATACATTACTTCAACACTTTGTCCTTCTTTAAGCAATCCGGGATTACTAATCAAAGACTCATTTATTGCCAACTGTTCAAATGTTTCTGTATGCATAAAGTTGTATGAATCATCACCTTCTTTGTATAAGAATTGGTAAGGGCGTCTTTCCACCCGGGCAATATCAATTTTCACGCCGGCAGTGAAAGTGTTTTCCAAAGTTCTTCCGCTTTTTAAATTTCTGAGTTTAGACCTCACAAATGCGGGACCTTTTCCGGGTTTTACGTGTTGAAATTCAGTAATCACAAACAGTTCACCGTTTAGTTCAATACACAAACCGTTTCTAAAATCAGCCGTTGTAGCCATAATTATATTTTTTGAAAATGTTAAATTTTGGTGTTGCAAAAATAAATTTTTTCACATATCAATTTCATTAATGAAAGTTAAAAAAAAAACGTGTTAATTTGCACCGTCATTTTTTAGTAAAAAAACAAAAATTATATTACAATGAAAAACTATAAGTTTACCATTCATAACAACAGCTATTCTGTTGATATTGTTGATATTGAAGATAAAGTAGCTTCTGTGGAAGTGAATGGAATACCCTATCAGGTAGAGATGGAGATGGAGATTCGCAAGCCGGTTTCTGTTCCGAAAAAAGTAGTAAAAGTGGCAACTCCTTCCACTGTAATAGATAATCCCACGCAGCCTCCGCAGCCCAAAGTGGGAACTGTGCCTGCTGCTGCTGCTGCTCCCTCCGGTGGAAGCCTAATCAAATCGCCGCTCCCGGGCGTTGTTTTGGATATTTATGTAAAAGTTGGAGATACGGTCAAACAGGGACAACGCATTTTGATGTTGGAAGCTATGAAAATGGAAAACAACATTGATGCCGACAAAGAGGGCGTGGTTAAAGAGATTCGCGTTCGTAAAAACGACTCCGTTATGGAAGGCGATGTGCTGATTGTAATAGGGTAAATTATTAATTATTAATGTTTAATGATTTTGCTACTCAGGGGGCCTTTTAAAAATCAGGGTTTAAGGTATATTTTTTATCCTTTCTCCTTGTTCCTTTCTGCTCTTCTGCTCTTCTGCTCTTCTGCTTTTCTGCTCTTCTGCTTTTCTGCTTGTGTGCAAAAACCGGAAGTTCCTGTGCCAAAGCCGGTCGGATATTTTCGCTTGGCGGTGCCCGTTGCCGAATATCAACATTGGGACAGCGTGTTGCCCTTTACTTTCGACTATTCTAAACACGCAACCCTGCAATTTCAGAAACAAAAGGATAATGTGTATTGGATTGATATTTACTATCCTACACTGTCTGCCGTTTTCAAAATGACCTACTTCCCCGTGAAAAATAATCTGCACAATTTGATGTGGAGCGAAGAGGAACAAGTGATGTTTCATGTGGATAGAATGATGACCGACGATATTCAGTATTCTACTGTAAATGACGCAAGTGCGAGAGTTTTTGGCAGATTATACGAACTGGAAGGCAAAAATGTAGCTACTCCGTTCAAATTTTGGCTTACCGACAGTACCCACTATTTTGTAAAAGGAACACTTTTTTTTGATTTTGCTCCAAATAATGATTCACTATCGCCCGTTATAGAGTACCTGAAACGGGATGCATTATTTATGGTAGATTCATGGCAATGGAAGAAAAAATGAAAAATTGTATTAATTTATTGTTCTTTTTAATCAAATATTTGGCATTTTGGATTGCCTTTTTCTTCTTTATCAGATTCTTTTTTTTGATTTATAACTATCATTTCAGCACAAATTTATCTTTTTTTGAGATTTTGCAAACTTTCAGATACGGTTTCTCCATGGATTTAGCCACCGCTACTTATTTAAGTTTCTTTCCGGTGGCAGTAATGCTGTTTTCTCCGTTTCTTCGCTCAAAAATTTTATATCCCATCATTTTCACTTACACGCTGATTCTTATTATAGGAACTTCATTTTTGGGCATATTGGATATTGGCTTGTACGCAGAATGGGGAATGCGGTTGAGTCCCCAAATATTGCCTGCTTTAGAACATCCGAGAGGAATGTTAGCGTGTGTAACCACCGCACAACTTATCATGTTGTTTTTTGTTGAGGTTGGAATTGTAACGGGATTCCTGTTTTTATATCGTTTTCTTTTTCAATCACATAAAAAACAAGAAAAACAAAAATGGTGGAGTATTTTCTTCCTATTAATTTTTGGTGCGCTTCTGGTTATCCCCATGCGCGGCGGATTACAACTTGCTCCCCTTAATTTAAGTACTGTTTCTTTTAGTTCCAAACTGTATGCCAATCACGCAGCTACAAATCCTTACTGGTCGTTTTTTAACAGACTCATATACAATGAAACAGAAATAAAAGAACTCTCTTTTATGGAACAGGATTTGTGCGATGTAATGATGCACAATGTAATGAAAAACAGTCAAAAAGATATATCAACTTATATCAAGCCAAAAAACAATCAGCCCGTTAATGTGATTTTAATTGTTTTGGAGTCATTTTCCAACAAAGTGGTTGAGTCTTTGGGGGGTGTTTCCGGTGTTACGCCCAATTTTGAAAAGTTAATTCAGGAAGGTATTCTGTTCAAGAACTTTTATGCCGTTGGAAATCGGTCGGACAAAGGACTTGGCGCACTTTTAGCAGCATATCCGGCTTTTGTAGGTCCCTATTCTATTTTACATTTTCCTGAAAAAATGGAAAATTTGGATTTTTTATCGCAATATTTCTCAAGAAATAACTACAAAACTTATTTTTATTATGCGGGAGAAACGGAATTTTACAATACCAAAACTTTGGCTTTAAGTTCTAAATATGACCATATTTTTTCGGTAAAAGATTTTCCGGCATCGGCAAGAAAACAAAAATGGGGTGTTCCGGATGATATTTTTTACAACAGAATTTTAGAAGATGTAAAATCTTTTGATTCCCCTTTCTTTTTAGTTACTTATAACATCAGTTTGCATTTGCCTTTTGATATTCCCGGAATTTCGGAAAGAAACTACGGCGCTGCCGCTTCTTATAGCGACCAATGTCTATATGATTTTATTACACAATTAAAAAATCGAGATTTCTATAATAACACTTTGATTATCATAACTTCAGATCACGGAACACTGCAATTTTCCAGTACTACGCTTCAAAATCCGCTTACCTATCATATTCCGATGCTGTGGATAGGAGGTGTTATTGACACTGCTTTTGTAAACGAAACGATGGGTATGCAAACCGATTTAACGGAAACCTTAGTGCAACAACTGGGTTGGAAGCCTAATACAAATTTGTTTTCCAAAAATCTTTTCGGAAATAAATCTTATGCTTTTTATTTCAATACGGAAGGTTTTGGATTTCTTTCGCCGGAGTTTGCTTATTATAACGACACAGAGCTAAATACAATAGACTACTTCTACGGCGATAATAATCAAAAAAGGGATTCTTTAATGCGTTTTTCCGAGTCTTTTGTGCAATATCTTCACCAGGATTTTAAGAAGCGATGAGGTTATATTTTTTTTGCCAATTCTTGTAAGTTCACGTTTCCTTCGCTCATAGCACGAAGTTGCCCCATCAACGCATTTATCCTGTCTTGTGTATTAGTATCTTTGCGGCAGGGAACAAATTTATCACTTAAAAACGGAATACGACCTTCTATCTCTTCTATTTCAGTTTTTTTGAATTTAAGGATAGTAAGTATCGATTCGAAATCCATTTTTGGAGATACAAACATCTGTTTTAGCATTTTATATGCGATAGCGAAATCCATTTTCTCTTGAATCAGGAAAGCAAACAAATCATAAATGCGTTGCAAATCAAATTTGATTTTTTTATGTTGTCCGTGCAGATGTTTCAATTTGTGACCAAAGAATACACCCATGAATTTTGGATTTAAGTTCAATTCAACCACCAACTTATTGATGAGCGGAAAATAATTATGAGTAAAAATGTAGTTGTAGCAATCTTTGGGCACATCCCATTTTACTAATTGTGCGTACCGCTCTGCCAAATCGTCGGGAATGTTTTGGCGAAGTTTTTCAATATGAGAATTTTGGATTGGGATTGGTGCAGAGTCTGTGTCCGGATACATGCGGTCGGCGCCCGGCAGCACGCGCTCAAAGATGGTTGTACCATCCACAAACGATTTTCGGGTTTCGTTGGGCACACCGTCAAAAGTCATCAGCGCACGCTCTTCGATAGTAATCAGTGCAGTTTCCACATCGGCTTCGGGTGCCCAAAAAATGATTTGTGCATCCTCTTCACCGGCATTAAAAAGTGCTTGAATCTGTTCAAAAGCATTGATACTGATCACATCATCAATATCTTCGCTGGTTGCCATGTTTGGTTTTTCAATACACGCAATAACTTTCAGTCGGTTGGTAAACTCATCGTAAAATGGTTTACCGGGTTGAGTAAAATGGGAAAGTAAACCGCCGAATTTAGGTAGATTCACGGCATACAGTTTTTCTTTTCTTTCTATGGCTTGTTGGATAGGGGCGTAATAAAAGTGGAACTCTTTGGGTTGTAGTTCCATCACTTGCATTTTCCAATCCTCTTTTTTAATACGTTTCTTCAGTTGTTCACGGATTGCCAACAGCGCCCATTGTCGAAATGCTTCAACATGAGTAAGTTCCGGTATCCATTTGGTACGGGAAACTCCTTTAATTTCTACTCTGGTTCCGCCGGCACAACTCACATTCACATCTTCGCGTCCTGCTCCGATTCCCGTGCGCACTTTACCGGTGCTGCGGTTTAAAAAGCGAATATAATCGCAGGCTTCTTTCACCTCGTCGGGGTTTTTCATGTCGGGGTAGGTTACTGTTTCAATGAGCGGCATACCAAGCCGGTCGGTGCGGTAAATTCGTTGGTGTCCAATATCAGAGACTTCGCGGCAGGAATCCTCTTCCACACTCATTTGGATAAGGCGCACTTTCTTGTTTTTTAGCGGAATTTCTCCGCCAATTCCCACAATAGCAGTACGTTGAAATCCTGTAGGAATAGAGCCGTCCAAATATTGTTTACGGGTAATGTGCACTTCGCCCACAATATTCATTTTGGATGTCAAAGCAATTTCTAACGCAATATCCAACGCCTCTCGGTCAATAGGAAACGGCGGGGTGTCATCCACATCATACGTGCATGCCGTTGGATGAGAAATACGGTAAATAATCTCTTTCTTTGTGCGAAACTCCATCAACGCAGTTCCATCATATTCACCTAATTCAGAAAGTGTTGGGCGCATGTGGCGAATCAATTCCGCATCAAACTCATCGGGCTTTTGGTAGATACCGGCAGGACAGCGACAAAACAGTTTGCTTTTGGTTAACAACTGTTGGTGCACTTCTAAACCTGACATAAACCCAATTCTGTCATAATCTTTTTGAGTAGCTTCTTTACGGGCAACGTAGCCAATTACTTTTTTAGTTTCTTCAAAATTCTGTCGGGGATTTCCTTTTTTCATGTATGTAAAATACTAATATACTGATAACTAACTTTATATTTTAATAAAAATACGGATTTCGTAAAATCGGTTGCGAAAATATAAAAATTTTAGGGATTTGAAACACAAATACAAAATGCTGCGTATAGTGGCACAGATTTTATTCTATTCTCAAAACCAAAATTTTTGGATGAATTGCGAATTTTATGGATGTTTTTAATTCCTTAGAATATTTGTAAACATCAACGTTAATTTCATTGATAATTTCTACCGCTGCACCATCATCTTTTGTGTAAGCACTTTACCGTGTCTGATAAAGGAAAGTTGGTTTCTAATTGGAAAATGCCGGGGTTGGGGTTAGGGAAGAGGGTAAATGTTCTATTAACAAACTTATCGTTGACTACAAAAGAATAAACATTTCTATTAGAAAAGTTATTTTCATAAATTTTAATAATTATTTATCATAATTTTGGGCAAAAATAATTAAAAAAATATTCACAAAACAATATTGTTGCAAAGTTTGTGTTAATTTGCGGATTAAAAATTTTTACGCATGAAATTTATTAGAATAATCTTGTTTTGCATCAGTTTTTGTTCTATCATAACCGTTTTTTCTCAAGAACAAAAAAATAATGAAACTATACAAAGACTTAAAAAAGAAGCTGTTGAAGTTTTTCGTGACCGATTAGTATTGGATATTTTTCATACCCAATGGGTAAATGTTCCCAAATCGGTTACTAACAAATTTAATCCGGGATTCAACCTTTCTGTTTTGTGGGATTTTAAAGCAACCAAGAAAAGTCCTATTTCTTTTGGAGTGGGAATTGGTTGTGGTTACTACACCCAGTTTTCAAATGCTCAATTAAAATACGACAACACTACGAAGATTACCAAATATTATGTTCTTCCCGGTACGGTTTCAAATAAACTGAACAGAATGAGCTATATAAATTGTAATATTCCCGTAGAATTTCGTTATCGACACAAAAGCGGATTTAAAATTTCCGTAGGTGCCCGTCTTGGAGTTGTTGCAGAAATATCACAGCGCTACAAAGGCGACAATATAGAAGGTACTGGTGTTTCGGAAAATTATAAATATTTCTTGAAAACCGGTCGCCAAAACATTCATTTTGACGTATATGCACGTTGCGGTTGGAAATTTGTTGCGGTCTATTATTCCTATCAGGTAAACAAATTATTTACCGATGGAAAGGGTCCCAAAATAAACCCGATGTCAATGGGTATTTCATTATCATTGTTTTAACATTTTTCATCACATAAAAAGCGTTACACCTTTAGTGTGATGAAATTAAGAAATAAATTATTATGAAAAAATTAGTTCTTATTTCCAGTATTCTTTTGTCGGTTTTAATCACAAAAGCCGATGAAGGTATGTGGTTATTATCACTTATTAACAAAAATTATCAAAAAATGCAAGAAATGGGTTTAACCCTTTCTGTTGAAGACATTTACAGTATTAACCATGCGTCTATGAAAGATGCGGTGGTAATTTTTGGAGGGGGCTGCACCGGAGAAATTATTTCCGACAAAGGCCTGTTACTCACCAATCACCATTGCGGATATGGTGCCGTTCAGGCACTTTCTACACCCCAAAACAATATCCTTGCCAACGGATTTTGGGCCAAAACCTTTTCCGACGAACTACCCTGTGAAGGATTAATGGTCTCTTTTTTTATTCGTATGGAGGAGGTTACAGATCTAATTTTAGCTGATTTAAACGACGCCCTTTCTGAACAGGAGCGACAAGAAATCATTTTAGAACGTGCAAAAGAGTTAGAAAAAGAAAACAATGATAACAATAAGTATATGGTGCGTGTGGCAAATATGTTTAATGGAAACGCATATTATATGTTTATCTATCAAACATTTAAAGATATTCGTTTGGTGGGTGTACCTCCGGAGAGTTTGGGCAAATTCGGCGGAGAAACAGACAACTGGACCTGGCCCCGCCACACAGCAGATTTTTCCCTGTTTCGTGTTTATACAGATAAAGAAGGAAATCCCGCCACTTATGCCGAAGATAATATTCCATTAACACCCAAATGGTTTTTTCCCATTTCTACTTCCGGAATGAAAGAAGGGGATTTTGCCATGATCATTGGATTCCCCGGTACAACAGACAGATTTTTAACGTCTTATGGAGTAAAAATGGCAATTGAAGAGAAAAACCCAACCATTGTAAAGGTTAGAGACACAAAACTTGCTTCTTGGAGGTCATTTAGAACAAAAGACCCGGTCATTGATTTACAATATGCTTCAAAATATGCCGGAATTTCTAATTATTGGAAGTATTATATTGGTCAAACCCAACAACTTATAAACAATCAAGTAATAGAGAAAAAGAAGCAAATAGAAAACGACTTTTTTGCATGGACTAATTCCAACAACAAAATTGAGTATTTTTCTGTACTCCCCGATATTGCAAGCGCCTACAACGAAATTTCAAAACTGGAAAAATTTAATGTTTTATATCAACAAGCAGTTTTTGGAGGACCCGAAATTTTTTCTTTGGCCGGTCAATACAATTCTGTCTATGATTTGTTAAAAAAACAAGAAACAGACACATTAACAAACTCTGAAAAAAAACAATTAGAAAATCGGCTAAATTCCATAAAATCAAGATTAGAGAACTTTTTCAAAAATTATAATACTAAGGTTGATAAAGTCACAACCGCCAAATTATTTGAACTTTTTTATAATGAAACAACGCCTGAGCAGCGCCCTCAAATATTTAATGATGCGGTTTTAGATAATGCCAAGGATTTTAATAAACTTACGGAGGTTTTGTTTTTTAACACCATGTTAGCCGATAGAGATTTAATTGAAAATTTTTTGCAAAATCCTAATATACAAGACATAGAAGATGACATGGCTTTTGTTTGGTATAAGGCGTTCAATGATCTTTATAAAAAAATAAGAGAACCTTTAGTATTGCAAAACGAACTTTTAAATAAATCCAATCGTTTGTTTATTAAAGGATTATTAGAGATGAATCCCGATAAACTTTATGCCCCGAATGCCAATAGCCAAATTCGTCTCACATACGGGAAGGTGGGTGGTTACCCCATAAAAGACGGACTTTCAGCAAATTATTATACCACATTGGATGGCGTAATAGCAAAGGAAGATCCAAATAGTCGCGAATTTAATATTCCGGATAAATTCAAAATGTTGCACCAAAATAAAGAATATGGACAGTATGCAGAAAACGGCAAGTTACATGTTTGTTTCTTAACAGACAACGATATAACCGGCGGAAATTCAGGTTCTCCTGTAATTAATGGCAAGGGAGAACTTATAGGTTGTGCTTTTGATGGAAACTGGGAAGCCATGAGTGGAGACATTTTCTTTGAACCTGTTTTACAACGCTGTATAAATGTGGATATTAGATACATTTTGTTTATCATTGACAAATTTGGAGACGCCAAGCATTTAATTGATGAAATGAAGTTGGTAAATTATTAAGAGGTATGAAGCCATATAATACCTTAAACCCTGATTTAATAAGAGTTCCCTGAGTAGAGTTTTTTTACAAATATGAAACAAAGAGAACAGTTTAATGAGCGACCTGTTTATGCGCTTTCAGAAATCACGAAAAGCATAGAAAGTATTATTGGAAAGAACTATAATCGAGCGTATTATATAAAAGCAGAAATTCTTAAACTCAATCACTACCCGCACTCGGGGCACTGTTATCCGGAGTTGGTGGAGAAAGAAAGTGGAAAAATCAAGGCTCAACTGCGGGGTGTAATTTGGTCCACACAGTTTCGCAGTATCAACGAGCGTTTTGTTGCCATTACCGGCGAGCCACTCAAAGAGGATATTGCCATTTTATGTTTGGCAACTGTTGAATTTAGCGGACAACACGGACTTAATCTGCACATTCAAGATATTGAGCCGCTCTACACTTTAGGCGAAATGTTCAAAAACAGGCGAGAGGTGATAGAAAAATTAAAAAAGGAGAAGATTTTTGAACTAAATAAACAAAAAATCCTGCCTGTTGTCCCACAAAGAATTGCTATTATATCTGTTGAAACCAGCAAAGGATACAGTGATTTTATGATTTCTCTGCAGCAAAACGCATGGAATTACCGTTTTCAGTGTACATTATTTCCCTCTATTTTACAAGGCGATAAAGCGTTGATTGCCATTCCGCACCGGTTAGCAGAGATTGCGAAGCGGCAACAGGAGTTTGATTGTGTGGTGATTGTGCGAGGCGGCGGCGGCGATGCAGGCATGAGTTGTTATGATAATTATGACCTCGCCGCCGCCGTGGCAACCTTTCCTATTCCGGTAATTACGGGAATAGGGCACTCTACCAATGAAACCGTAACCGATATGGTGGCGTTTGCCAATAAGATTACCCCAACGGAAGTTGCTTATTTTTTGATACAGCAGTTTCACAATTTCTCTGTGCAGGTGGATGAGTGTAGAGATAAATTGATAAAGCGGGTTCAAGAGCAATTGCGCGAGAAAAACTTGTACTTTGAAAAAATCTATCAACAATTATTGTTGGTTATTGGAAAATATAATCATCAAAAGGAAAAAGAGATTTCGGGTTTAACCCAACGACTGCAAAGCGCGATCTTACAGATTTTAAGAAAACACCATAATGAAAATCAATTTTTGGTGCAAAGATTTCAATACACATCAAATAAATTTTTAATGATGCACCAAAATACCCTCAATGATTTTCAAACCAAAATAGAATTATTGCATCCGGAGAACATTCTCAAACGGGGGTATAGCATTACACTCAAGAGCGGGAAGGCGCTACGAAACGCCGAAGAAGTTTCAGTAGGGGATTTACTTGTTACAAAACTTTTTCAGGGTGAGGTAAAAAGTGTGGTGAAAAAGTAAAAAGGAGGGCTACTTTCTATTAGAGTTCACCCACGCTTTTACAAAAAACAAGAACACTCATTACACCCCATACTAAGGAAGTATCAAACTTTGTCCTTGCTATATAATGCACCAAGATAAACAAAAAAGGTGAATAAAATAGGCATAAATATGATAATATTCCACAAAGGAAATTCTTTAATACTTATACCACTACACCTGAAGAAAAAGCAGAAGCGATTGAACTTGTACTTCGTTCACCGGACGGCATTACAAGAACATTGAAAGCATTGGGAATCCATAAGCGTACTTTCTATAACTGGTATAATGCTTATACAGAGGGTGGTACGGATGCGTTGCGTCCACGTAGCAGAACACGTGTTCAATGGAATCAGATACCGGAATCCGTGAAAATATTGGTGGTTATATTCGGCTTCAAAGATACAAAATTACCACGTCAAAATATGTCATAAGTGAATTATTTCAAAATCCCCACCAGCAGCACACTTATTTCCTCTCCTATTGTTTATATGAAATTGTGAAAAAATATTATTATTTTCGCGGACTAATAATTTTAACACTTATGGCTATTGAATTTAACGGAAAACTTATTGAAATGGACGGAGACGGCTTTATGCTGGAACCGCAATTATGGAATGACGAACTGGCATCACTGATTGCCAAAGAAGATGATATTCAAGAATTAACGGAAAACCATTGGGCTATTATCCGGATTATTCGCCGCAGTTTTGAAGAAACCGGCATGGCGCCGATGATTCGCTCAATTTGTAAAGAAACCGGACTGAAATTGAAAGATATTTACGAACTCTTTCCGTTAGGTCCTGCCCGCGGTGCCTGCCGCGTTGCCGGTTTGCCCAAACCCGACGGCTGCGTTTAAGGAAAAAGGAACTCAAAAAGGTCTTTGGATATTACCTCTTGGGTGTACTCTTTTTCTATCAATTTTCGGGCATTTTTGCCAATTTCTTCGCATTTTTGTACATTTGTTGTACAAAAAACAATAGCTTGAATCATCTCTTCCGGTGTATCTGCAATGAAAATATTTTCTCCGTTGGTGATATTAATTCCTTCCGCGCCAACTGTCGTGGTAATCACAGGTTTGCCCAATGCCAAAGCTTCCATAATTTTAATTCGCATCCCGCTTCCTGATAATAAAGGTACAATCATGAGGTCATGTGTTTGGATAAATTCTTGCGCATTTTCCACAAAATCAAACACTTGAACGTTTTTGTAGTTTTTGTTGGCAAATAAAACATGGTTTCCTTTTCCTGCAAGAACCAAAGAAAGTTGAGGGTATTTGTCCGCAATTTTTTTCCAAACATCTTCTAAAAACCAACTCATTCCCTCAATATTGGGCTGCCAATTCATGCTTCCAATATGAAATAATGTGAGTTGATTCTCCTCAATATTTTTTTCTTTATATTGATAATCAGATAAATTAATACAAAAAGGGATGGTTTTGCTACTAAGGTTCGGGAATTGTGCTTTAAAGAACTTATGATCCACTTCAGTAATAGGTAAATATCCGTCGATTTTTTTGAATAAAGATAGTTCAAATCGTTTTAATGAATGGGCAAGATACCCATAAATTGCTTTTTTTATAGGATTTTTGGTCTGTTTAAGCAATCTTTTCCAAATAAGATGCTCAATATTATGAACACGCAAAATAATGCGAGCATGGGAATATTTTCTTATAGTTTCAATATAATTTCCAACAAATATAGATTCTAAAATAACAACATCAAATCTTTCCATCAAAAAAACGGTTTCTAATTCTCGGTTCATCTCTTTAGAAAAAAACCGGTCGGCTTGCAGTGAACTTCTTTTAAAGAATGAATTCACTATTTTGGATAGGGTTGTTTTGGTATTTACATAAACCGATTGAAAATCTGTATGATTCTTATAGTTGTGAAATTCATCGGAATCAATGAGCGGATGTTTGTCGGTAGCGGCAGAAAAAACTTTTACCTTGATTCCCGCACTTTGCAAGCACGACGTAATTTGTCGCATTGCCAAACAACCTCCATCAACAGATGGAACGGGCGGTTTATGTGTGATTTGCAGTATTTTCATTTTTTTTTCTTGAAAATATTTTTTTCAGATTGAGTTGTTGAATTTTTTTATGGAGTTCTTCCGAGGAGAGGAAGGCAGAGTCAACAGAGGCTTGGTAGGTAAGGAAAGCGCAAATGGGGATGAGAATAAAAGTGGAGAGCCACATTCCGAACCATGCGGGCACAGCATCTCCTTTTGCAATTTTTTCTCCAAAAATGGTGATAAAAAAATAGGCGGTGAAAAATGCAACCGTAATTACCAAAGGCACACCAATTCCTCCTTTGCGGATGATTGAACCCAGGGGAGCGCCAATAAAAAAGAATATTATGCAAGCCACAGCAAATACATATTTTCTGTACCATTCAGCATTAAATGCTGCCAGATCTAAATAAAAATACTGATTATACTCTTTGTATGCAGTAAAACTGTTTCTAAAATCATTTTTAATCCATTGCGCCTTCTCAAGCACATCCGACATTTCTCTTTTAGTTAAATTTTTTTGTAAATCATTACGGATTTCAGATTTTTTTTCAAGGATGGTGTCAAAATGAAAGTAATTTTTAAAATAATAACAAGTGTTAAAAAATGTTTCCATAATATCATCATTGCGTTGATTGATAGATATTAACACGGTATCAATTTTTTGTTTAATCTCTTTATTGGAAAGTGCTTGAGTTGATTTGGTATAAAAATTTTCGCTTGATTTTTCAAACTGGAAAGAAGAAATATCAAATCTTTTGTAATGTTCAGAGAAAGTAGAGCGTAACAGAGGGTTGTTATTATCGGAAGATTCCGGGTTTGGAGATTCATCCCAAAAAAATCCATCATACAGAAAAAAAAGCATATACTTTTTATCGTGAGTCATCTCCATTTTTCCTCTTTTAGCATAAGTAAAAGTTGTATTTCCTCTTGATTTTGAATGGTCGAACAACAAGATATCATAGATATCAATATTATTTCTATTTTTTTCGCCAACACGAATGGTATAATTATCGAATCCCGAATAAAAAGTTCCTTCTTCAATACTTAAAGTTGGTTTTTGGTCCTGGATATTTCTAATTAACATTTTCATTTTATAGAAAGATTTCGGAGCAATATTTTCTGCAAACAAAAAAGTGCCGACCGCAATCAACATTGAGAATAAAGACAAAGAAAAAATCAGTTTTCTCAATGAAATACCTGCAGATTTCATGGCAATTATTTCGTATTGTTCTCCCATAGTTCCAAAAGTCATGAGGGAAGACAGCAGTACGGCGAGGGGAGCAGCCAGAGCAACAAAAGTGGAAGAAGCATAAAAAAGTAGCTCCAAAATAATTGTAAGTTCTAATCCTTTACCTACTAAATCATCCACATATCTCCACAGAAACTGCATTAAAAGGATAAAGAGCGCAAAGAAGAAAGTGAGGGCGAAGGGTCCTAAAAATTTTTTAATGAGGTATCTATAAATTATTTTCACGACCAAATAATTCTGTTAAAAATCGCCTATAGTTTCTCTGAGTTGGTTTAATGCTGCCTGAGCCTGTTCGTCATTAGGAGGGGAGCCGTGCCATTTGTGAGTGCCCATCATAAAGTCCACTCCCATTCCCATTTCTGTGTGCATAATGACCACAGTTGGTTTTAATTTAAGGGTAAGATTTTTTGCACACTCCATTTGTTTGAGAATATTTTCCATGTTATTTCCGTTCATCTCAACCACATTCCAGTCAAAGGCTTCAAACTTGTTGCGCAGATTTCCCAGACTACACACTTCGTCAAGTGAGCCATCAATTTGTTTTTGGTTATAATCAACAACAAGGATGAGGTTGTCGATTTTGTTTGCAGCCGCAAACAGTATTGCCTCCCAGTTTTGTCCTTCTTGCAGTTCGCCGTCTCCACACAACACATACACGAGGTTTTTGTCTTGATTTGCTTTTTTTGCTAAAGCCGCGCCCAGTGCAACCGATAAACCTTGTCCCAGTGAGCCTGAAGCCACTCTGATTCCGGGGATTTGATAATTTGGCGAAGGGTGTCCTTGCAGGCGGGTTCCTAAAAAGCGAAACGATGCCAACTCAGCTGCTGGGAAGTATCCTCTTCTCGCCAGTACGCTATAAAATACAGGAGAAATATGCCCGTTTGAGAGGAAGAACATATCTTCTTCTGTTCCTGTTTCGGAAAAGTTTTCGGGTGTGCAGTTTAGGATGTTAAAAAACATAGCTGTGATAAAGTCGGCACAACCCAGCGAGCCTCCCGGGTGCCCTGATTTTGCGTTATGTACCATACGAATAATGTCACGACGCACCTGAGTTGCCATTTTTTCGAGTTCGGAAATAATGTTTTTGTTCATAGTATTTTGTTTAGGGTGCAAGGTTTATAGGAGTTAAGAAGTTAAGGAGTTAGGGAGTTAGGGAGTTATTTTAATCATTAATTGCTAATTTTATTGTTTCGGCAATCTCATTAAATTCCTCATCCGTAAATTTTAGTATTTCTTTTCCGTGATTCATATCTCCTTCCACGCAAATAGGAATGAGGTGAATGTGGGTATGGGGAACTTCCAATCCTATTACTTTGATACCTATTCTCTTGCAGGGAATTGCTTTTTTTAGGGCTAATGCTATTTTTTTTGAAAACAAAACCAACCCGCAAAGTTGCTCGTCTGACAGATCAAAAATATAGTCATTTTGTATTTTAGGAATGACCAAAGTGTGTCCTTTTGAAGTAGGTCGGATGTCTAAAAAAGCAAAATAATTATCATTTTCTGCAATTTTGTGGCATGGAATTTCGCCTTTAATAATTTTTGTAAAAATAGTTTCCATATTACCTGGCAATATTAATAATTTCAAAATTTAGAATCCCGGCCGGCGCTTGAATAGTTGCAATATCTTTTTTCTTTTTTCCAAGCAATCCTTTTGCAATGGGCGAATTTACGGAAATTTTTCCTGCTTTAAAATCTGCTTCCGACTCCGGCACTATGGTGTAGGTCATCTCCATATTGTTAGCCAAATTTTTTATAGTTACAATAGAGTATATCAGAATTTTAGATAAATCAATTTTAGATTCATCTAATATGCGGGCATTGGCAATTAGATTTTTTAGTTTTCCAATTTTAAGTTCCAGTAATCCCTGGGCTTCTTTAGCTGCGTCATATTCAGCATTTTCTGACAAGTCGCCCTTATCTCTCGCTTCGGCAATGGCTGTTGAAATTCTTTTTCTTTCAACAGTTTCCAGTGTGTGGAGTTCATTTCTAAGGGCAGTCAAACTTTCTTCTGAGTAGTACTTAATTTCGTTCATATTTTCTTGTTATTTTTTTAATTACGATGAAAAAGAAATTAAAGAGGCTTAAAATAAGCCTCTTTAATGTTATTAGAAGTTTGGAAAGTATATTACAAGCAGAATTTCAATCCAACATAGTGGCTTCCTTTCCAGAAATTTGTAAAGCGATATGCGTAGTCGATTAAGAGTTGTTGGTTATTACCTTTACCTTTTTTAGTTAATGGAACGCCAACAGTAACACCGGCGCTGGGTCCCAAGTAAAAACTGTCTTGGTTAGCATAAACCTTATCTTTTCCGTCAACTTTTCTTTTTTGGAAACTTTGAAGCAGGTAACCTGCTCTCACTTGCAAATATTTCATAAATCCATATTCAACACCAAGGGCAAAGTTGTCGCGTGAGTAAGCATTGG
>Ga0209737_10001457_pt1 | contig 16996 bp, 16 predicted proteins | sample TergutCu122P3_FD_187284 | JGI IMG/M metagenome (GOLD analysis project Ga0209737, IMG submission 187284) | Cubitermes ugandensis P3 segment gut microbial communities from Kakamega Forest, Kenya - Cu122 P3 (SPAdes) (version 2) | ecosystem: Host-associated > Arthropoda: Insects > Digestive system...
TGATTGACTTCTTGATGCGTGTAGCCGTTTTGTTGCCATTCAGCGTATTCGGAAATTAGAATCCGGATTGTTTTGTATTGTTATGCTTTTGTGTCCAAATATTCAATCAATTTTGCATACAATTTTCGATGATAACCCGCGCTTTCCACCACTGCCGAGTTGTGCCAAAGCAGACACAAATCGCCTCCGTGCTTTTTGGTTTCATTCATCAATTTTACGGCATAATCGAAAGCCTCAATTTCCGACAAATTCATATATCGGCTGTCGCTGAGCGTGCCGTCCATCATGGTAAGCGGATGCAGAACGAGCGGTGTTAGTTCTTTTGTAGCAGGATTTATCCAATGTATTGCACGGCAAGTGCCAAGTCGAAAACCTGCAATATCGGCGTAACCCAGCGTGAAGTCGTCGAAAATTTCTGCTTCAATCAACGCTTGCATGTCTTCGGGTTCGCGCGAAGCGAGGTAATGATGACGATTGCAGTTTATTTTTGTGCCCGATGCTTGTTCCAACATTCTTTTTTCCAATACGGTCAATACCGGATAAATTCCTGCCTCGTAACTCGCGTGCAAACCGACTGTTGCCTCATTTTTTTTCAATAAACGATACAAAAATTGATAATCTGCTGTGTCGATGTTTCGGTTTGGCTTGTCTTCGGGATAATTTCCGCCTTTGGGTTTGATGAAAAATATTGTTTCTGCCTTGTTGTTTTTCAGTGATTTGTTTTGCGTTAAAATCCAATCGAAGGTAAACCAAGGGTCGTTTTCAATGCTGCCGAAAAAAGTTTTCAGGGCAATTTTCAATTCTGAGTGATGTTGAAGCAATGCACCCAACACAGCTCGCAAGCTTTTGTAACGCGCAATATTATCTACATCGCAGGTCAAATAAATTTTATTAAATTCTGCTTTCGGCTCTTGAACATCAACGTCTTGTTCGCGCAGAAGTTTTCGCAACAATTTTCCGTATTCGTCCACAATCGGGCGATGAATAAAACCGGCTCTGAACGGCAAGGATTCTTTCCCAATAAATCGTCCGTGCCTGTCGCGCACATTGCGCCGAATCATTTCCTCGTAACGGCTTATAAGAAAAAAGGTGCCGGCAATAATATCGGCGTGCAGAATGAGTGTGTCGCCTTTTCGTTCCACTTTTGGATCGCCAAAAAGCACGGGAATATCCTCAAAAATTGCTAAGGGAAGATTCGGAAGTGATTTTTCCGTTCCGTAAATCGTTTCGTCGAAAAAACCGGAAGGATAAATCACCACTTTATAGCGATGAAAATCTGCCTCATCGGAAGTGTAACCAACGGTTTTTTGCAGTTCACACGAGTTTGTGTTCAACAAAAATTGAATGATGTATGAAAAAATACCGGACATTTATTTAAGTTTTCTCCTCCTTAAATGCGAAAGGGTGAGTATCACCGCCACTATCAAACCAAGAAAAATGTCATTTCTTGTGAAGAAACCGAAAAACTCAACATCTTCCGGAAAATTTCCGGTTGTAAGGCGAAGAATTATCAGGATTACAATATAAATAGCAAATATGCAAAGTCCGTATAGAAAGATTTTAAGTTTTGGGTTCATCTGTTCATTTTTATAAATCCGCACAAAATTACAATTTTTTCAAAGCCATCGAACAAAAAACACTCGATTGTATTTCGAGTGTTTTTGTTTTGTTAAACTTCTTCTTCTATTTCTTGGTTAAATACAACCACTTCTTTTTCGGGCAACATGCTCATGGCTAAATCAAAAATTTGTGTGTCGTCGAGCATTACCAAGCCACCATCCGGTCCGGGCTCTATGTGTACTCCTACACTTTTTCCGTTGGTGTAATTTGCACCTCCAAAATAATTACGTACTGTTTCTACTTCCAGACCAAGTTCATCTGCGATCTTGGCCATACTGCCACTTGGAAGCGCATCCTTTATTTTGCGCAACTCGTTAAACGTTATGGTTTTAGTCATGATTGATATGTTTTTTAATTGATAATAATTTGTTCAAAAATTTTGGTGTAAACTTAAACCATTTTTTTTGAATGTGCAAATTTTTTCGAGCTTTTTTGGGTTATTTTTTATTTCGCCGGCATAGAGTGTTGATTTTGTGCAACTTGTGTTGTTTGAAATATGCAAAATTCGGAATAAACAAATCGCAAAATCAAATCATCTTCCATTAGGGTAAACGCAGGAAAATTTATAAGTGTGCCGTTAGGCACAAAATGTTGGTAGAAAATACGTTTTTCCATCCAACAGCGTGCCGTTAGGCACGCAATGTGAAAGAAAAAAATAAAAAACACAACACATTTTGTACCTAACGGCACAAAAATCATCGAGATTATCGACGTTTCTACCAACATTTTGTGCCTAACGGCACATTTTTATCGAAGAATAAATTTCGTGAGTTTGCCCAAATCCTCCATTAGATTTTTATCAATGGTCTAATAATTTCACTATCTTTGTAAAAGATAGGATGCGCCTCGGCAAAATGCAAATAAATTTGCTTTTGCTCTCGGCTTTCACTATCTTTGCAGCGCAAAAAAAAATCTAATATGATTTCAAAAATTATTGCAGAAGACATAGTAAGCCGTGTTCGCGAAGCCATCAATATTAAAGAGAAAATAGTGCTTGTGAGCCATGTAAGCCCCGATGGCGATGCCATAGGCTCTTCGCTCGCGCTGTATCATTATTTGCGCGAACTCGGTAAAATGGTATCGGTAATTATGCCAAACGGTTTTCCGACTTCGCTTGCGTGGATGCAAGGTGCAGAGGATATTGTATTGTACAGCAAACAAAAAAATACTGCCGATCGGTTGCTTCAAACTGCCGACTTGATTATCGCTCTCGATTTCAATGCGTTGAAACGCTTGGATAAAATGGAACAAGCATTTTTGAACAGTTCTGCACCAAAAATTCTTATCGATCATCATTTGCATCCCGAAGATTTTGCCCAAATACTTGTTTCCTACCCGCAAATATCCTCAACTGCCGAGTTGGTTTTTCGTCTGATTTGCCGAATGGGGCATTTCGACAAAATAAGCAAAGCAGGTGCCGAATGTGTTTTAGCCGGCATGCTAACTGATACGGGTGGATTCAGCTACAATTCAAACAGTCCGGAAACATACATCATTGTGGCTGAACTCATTAAATTAGGTGCTGATAAAGATGATATTTACAGGCGTGTGTTTAACACCTATTCGCTCGACAAGTTGAAGCTGAACGCATTTTCGATTTACAGGAAAATGACCGTTTTTCCGGAATACAAAACGGCGGTTATTGTACTCACAATGAAGGAATTGGAACGTTTCAACTATCAAATAGGCGATGTGGAAGGAATTGTCAATGTTCCGCTCTCGATAGATGGAATAGTTTTTTCGGTTCTGATGCGTGAAGATACGGATAAGGTAAAAATTTCGCTTCGGTCGCAAGGCAATTTTTCGGCTAAAAAAGTGGCTGAAGATTTGTTTAATGGTGGCGGTCATTTCAATGCCGCAGGTGGCGAAAGTTACGACAGTTTGCAAACAACACTGAAAAAATTGAAAACGGCATTGCCGAATTACACGGAATATCTCTAATTTCCAATTTTTCAATTTTCAATTTTCAATGAAACACACACTGGAAATTGAAAATTGAAAATTAAACAATAGAAAATTATTATGCACAATTGGTTTGAATGTAAAATAAAATACGAAAAAAATGCCGGCGATGGCAAAATTCTCAATGTAGGTGAAATTTATTTGGTCGATGCAATGTCGTTTACTGAGGCTGAAGCCCGCATTATTGAAGAGATGCGTCCATTTATTAGTGGCGATTTTAAAGTGGAAAACATCAAGCGCGCAAGAATTTACGAAATGTTTCCCAATGCCGCCGGCGATAAATGGTATCGTTGCAGAGTGATGTTCATCTCGCTCGATGAGGAAAAAGGCGTAGAAAAACGTACTGCCGCTGCAATTTATGTACAAGCAAGCGATATAAAAAATGCTTGGGATATTTTGCAAGATGGCATGAAAGGTTCGATGGCAGATTATGAAGTTGCTGCGATTGTTGAAACTGCGATAATGGATGTTTATTCATACAAGGTAGATAGTAAAACTGATAATTAATACAATTGCCGGATGAAACAAACGAATTACAACGGACAAAAAGCAATCGATTTAGTTGATTTCACAGCTGCTCAAGCATCCAATCAAAGTTTCTCAAAAGAAAATTTAGCTTTATTTGTTTCACCTCTATTTGTCGAAGCAATAGAAATTCTGATGGACAAAAACATTGCCACTACATCCTGCGGTTCGGGCAAAGAGCGGAATATTTTGCCCGGCATCACCGGTTTGTACGAAAAATTATCGGCAGAAAACCAAGATTTGCTAAAAAATAATAGCATATCCGACACAGAATGGCGCATTGGTGTGCCTATTAACGATGACACAAGTTTTGAGGAATATAATGCTGAATTAAAACTGCTTGTAAGCCGATTGAAACAACAATAAATCTCGCAAATATCATTTTCTGAGCCAATACAAAATATGATAAAGTTTATTGCTGAATCCATAGAAACTACCGGAAGTTACTTTCTGCTTATGCGGAAAGTGTTTCTTGTGCCCGACCGCTGGCGAATGTTTTTCCGGCAGTTTGTGAAAGAGATTTATAAACTCGGCATGGATTCGCTGCCCATTGTCATCATTATTTCTTTGTTTATTGGTGCGATTATGGCAATTCAAACTCAGCTGAATACCGAAAGTCCGCTCATTCCGACTTACAGCACCGGTTTGATTACGCGCGACACGCTTTTGCTCGAATTTTCCTCTACCATTCTTGCGCTCATCTTGGCGGGAAAAGTCGGATCAAATATTGCTTCCGAAATCGGCACCATGCGCATTACCGAGCAAATAGACGCACTCGAGATTATGGGTGTAAATTCAGCCGGATATTTAATATTGCCTCGAATTAGCGCATTCCTTCTAACAATGCCCGTTTTGGTAATATACAGCATGGCAGTTGGTATTTTTGGTGGCTATTTGGTAGGTGTTTTTAGCGACATAATTTCTGTTCATGATTATGTGCTTGGGATTCAGTTCGCTTTTCAACCATTTTATATTTTTTACTCAATTGTAAAATCCTTGGTTTTTGCTTTTATCATTGCTTCGGTTGCTTCATATTATGGCTATCAAGTGCGAGGTGGTGCACTCGATGTAGGTAGAGCAAGTACAAAAGCAGTGGTAAACAGCAGCGTGTTGATTTTGTTTTTCAATATAATTATAACCGATTTAATGCTGAAATAAAAATGATTGAAGTAAAAGATGTAATCAAATCTTTCGATGGCGATGTCATACTCAACGGAATTTCGGCAGAGTTTGAACGGGGCAAGGTTAATATGATTATTGGACCGAGCGGATCAGGAAAAACCGTTTTGCTCAAATCAATTATTGGATTACACCGAATTGATAGCGGAAAAATTGAATACAACGGACGGAATTTGCCCGATATGCGAATGGCTGACATTCGAAAATTGCGTCGTGAAGTTGGAATGTTGTTTCAAGCTGCGGCATTATTCGACTCATTGTCAGTGCTCGAAAATGTAATGTTTCCGCTCGAAATGTTTTCGTCAAACACCAAAAAAGAAAATATCGAACGTGCAAAATATTGTCTTCAGCGTGTAAATCTTGATGAAGAGAAATTTGGCTTGATGCCTTCTGAAATAAGCGGAGGAATGCAAAAACGCGCTGCAATTGCACGTGCAATTGCTCTGCAACCTAAATATTTGTTTTGCGACGAACCAAATTCAGGTCTCGACCCCAAAACCGCACTCATTATCGACCAACTGATAGCCGAAATTACGCATGAATTTAATATTACAACCATCGTAAACTCGCACGACATGAACTCAATCATGGAAGTTGGCGAAAATATTATTTTTATCGAAAAAGGTGAAAAAATTTGGCAGGGAAATAAAGACACGATTTTTCACGCTGACTGTGAGCAACTTAATTCTTTTGTTTTTGCCTCTGATTTATTCAAGAAAGTAAAACAGGCAAATAGCTGATTGCATTTTTATTTGTATTTCAACACACTGAAATTATCTTCCACAAAAATTTCATTTGCTACTCGCAAAATTTGGTCGGCGGTAACGAGTTCTATTTTGCGTTTTATCTCGTCAAGCTCATCTACTTTTCCGAAACGCAGGAAACTTTTTCCGATGCTTAATGCGGTGTTTTCGCGATTTTCGGCAGATATAGCCATTTGTCCCATCAGTTGAAGTTTGTATTTTCGTAAAACGGAATCCGACAGTTTTTTCTCGCGCATTTTTTTCAATTCTCTATAAACCAAAGTTTCGCATTTATTGGCATTTGTCGGGTCGCAACCAAAATAAACGCACCATTCGCCCGTGTCGCTAAACGGCTGATAGCTTGATTCGACATTGTAAACCAAGCCGTGCTTTTCGCGAAGCGAGAGATTCAGCAGACTACTCATTCCGGGACCGCCGAGAATATTGTTGAGCAAATACATCGGCAAGCGGTCGGTGTGATGCAGGTCGTACGCACGATTGCCGATAGCAACATGCATTTGGTGCGTGTCTTTTTCCACAATGCGTCGAATTGGTTTGTATTCGGTGGGCGAAAAACGCTTGTTTTCAGGCAGATTTGAGTTTTCAAACCGGAAATATTTTTCGCACCAGCAGATTATTTTCTTGAAATCGGCATCGCCAAGCACAAAAAACACCATGTTTTCAGGTCGATATTGTCGATCGACAAAACGAATGGCATCTTCGGTTCGGTATTTTTTGAGCAAATCGGGCACGCCCAAAATATGATGTGCAAGCGGATGATTGGCAAAAAGCATTTCCTCAAAATCATCGTAAATCAACTCGCTCGGACTGTCGTTGTACATCTCAATTTCGTCGAGCACCACATCAATTTCTTTGTCTATTTCATTTTGTGGAAAGGTAGATTGGGTTGTAATATCGGCTATGAGTTCGACGGCTCGTTCGAGATATTCCTTCAAAATGGCAGAATATACCACCGTTTCTTCTTTCGATGTAAAAGCGTTCAGTTCGCCACCCACATTTTCCAAGCGATTGATAATGTGCGCCGAAGTTCGCTTTTTCGTTCCTTTGAAAAGCAAATGTTCCACGAAATGCGCCATTCCATATTCGTGTTCGCACTCATCGCGCGAGCCGGTATTTATCGCCAATCCACAATACGCCACAGGCGTTTTTTCGGGACGGAAAATGAGGCGAAGTCCGTTGGGGAAGGTATGTTGATAATTCATATCAATGTAGGGGCGACCCTTGCGGTCGCCCTGTTTTGAAATTATTCATTTTATTTTGGACAACCGCAAAGGTCGCCTGAAAAATACATTTAATGCGAATCACGTGTTGAAAAAATATTGTGTTTAGCCCGAAGGGCTTGATTTTCATAACCGTAGGCAAGCGTAGCGTTGCCTACGGAAAAAATGCAAAGACACAACATCCGCCTGAAAGGCGGTACTTTTTTACTTTGTTCTGCCTTTCAGGCAGTTGTTTTGTACTTTTGCACTACCGCAGGCAACGCTACGCTTGCCTACGGTTATGAAAATTGGGCTTTTCAAGCCTTTTCAACCCGTGATTCGCATTAAAATCAATAAACAAATGTAAATTTACAGCCTTAGCTCATTTAACGAAGTAGAAACCGAAAAATGAAAGGTACTCAGTCCGGTTTGAAAAGGCAAAATACCAAATCCGGCTTGAAAGCCACGCACCCTGATGCCTGCACCGGCAGAAAAACCCGACATGCTGCGTGCACCGGCAATGCTCAGTTCTTGACGGCGGCGATGGCTGTATCCAACCGAGATGTAAAAATTTTCGTTTGGCACAAATTCAACACCGATTATGGCACGGCGAAACGCCATATCAACAAAACCGATGCTATTGTCATCAATATCGCCCGGAATCAATGTATTGCTCGGCATATTGGTAATTTGATACGATAAATCCCAGCGATGCAGGTTGTTGAGCGTAAGCGAAAAACGCAGCGGTGCATAACGCAGTCTTTGCGTAATACCGAGCTGTATGTCAAATGCGAGCGGCTCAAAATGCTGTCCATCTTCGTGCGAATAATAACCGGTTATCTGATGCCCGATATTTCGAACAACGAATCCGGCAGAAAACAATCTGTCGGGATTCACATAACTAACGCCCAAATCCATTGCCACGCCAAAACTCGTGTATTGCTCAAACGAAGAAAATATCGGTTTGAGCGTTCCGCCAACCGTAACTCTTTCTGTAAGCGGGCGCGCGTACATGATATGTAAAGCCAGCTCTTGCGCACCGAAAAAAATATCCACATCGCCGCCCGGACTTTGATTTTCGGGCGTTCGATACAAAAATTTTCCGTAGTCTATATATAATATGCCAAACGACATAAAATTTCGCTCACCAAAATTCCAACCAAAAGCAGCCGCACCAAAATTCACATCAGCCAAATAATTGGCAAAATTCAAACCCATCATTCCGTGCGTTTCGGCATTGAGCAAAGCAGGGTTTTGAAAACTGAAATTCAAATCCGTATCGGGCATCGAAATATTGTTTCCGCCCAAAGCCGCAATGCGCGACGAAGCCGGCAAATCCAAAAAACGATAAACACCTCGTCCGGCTTGTGCGTACACAAAAAACGGAAGAAGAAGTAATATTAATATTATGGTTTGTTTTTTCATTTGTTGTTTCACTATTGCGTCATGCCGAACTCGATTCGGCATCTCCCGAAAAATGAGATTGCGGGTAGAGCCCGCAATGACGCGGTTGGTTTAAAACCCCCCAAAGATACTGCGTTTTTGCTATAACGACAAAAAAACAAAATTATTTCGCAAAAAAAAATGCAGCAGCACACAATTTTCTCAACCGAAATGCGTTTGATTGTTACAAGAAAAGCCAATTTTGTTTCAAAACGAAAGATTTTTTGCAAAAAATCGAACAAAAAACAAGTTTTTCGGAAAAATTGCACGGTTTTTGTGAGAAGAAAATTAAATGCCGATATTGAATTAACCCGATTATTAATCCATAAAAAATTTACGCGATGCGAAACAATCAGAAAAAATCCAACGCGACATTGGAAAGCAAAAAGTTTATGTTCATCCTGATGGGATTTATTGTCGCACTGTCTGTTTTGTACATCAGTTTTGAGTGGTCATCGAAAGATGTTGCAATTCATCTGCCGATAGATACTATCGACCTGTTTATTGATGACCCGCACATTGCACAAACACAGGAACCGCCACCGCCACCACCACCGCCACCTTTGGAAATGGTGCTCGATGTACTCAACCCGGTGCCCGATGACGAACTCGTGGCATCGATACCGCCGGCAGGCTCGGAAGACGATGGGCGAGCAGTAATACCACAACCCGTGCCGAGGGTTGAAATCATTGAAGTGCCTTCGGATGTTCCGATTGATATTGCAGAGATAATGCCCGAATTTCCGGGCGGTATCGCCGCTTTAATGCAATTTTTGCGAAACAATATCCGTTATCCCGTTCTTGCCATCGAAAACAATATTCAAGGGCGTGTTGTGCTTCAATTTATTGTGAATACAGACGGAAGCATCGTTGATATACAAGTGGTGCGCAGCATCGATCCGCTGCTGGACAGAGAAGCAATTCGTGTGGTGCAAACGATGCCGCATTGGCGTCCGGGAAAGCAAGGCAACCAACCTGTGCGAGTGCGATTTACGCTTCCTATCAAATTTCAATTGGAGCAAAGACGCTAATATAAAAACAATGATTTTTCGGAGGAAAATGCATGATAATAACCTAAAAAAGACAAAAACGCAATTTTTCTGCTTTAAAAATTGGTTTTTTCAAAAAAATGCACTACATTTGCCCCCCAGAAATCAAAATAACAACACATAATTATGTTAAACGATAGCAAATCACCAAAAGCAACTCTCGAAGACAAGAAATTCATGTATGTCTTGATGGGATTTATTGTTGCATTGTCTGTCCTGTACATCGGTTTTGAATGGACAGCGAAAGAAATTGTTGTACATCAGTTAGAAGACAGAATCGATGACTTCGAAGATGAGATGGACATTATCCAAACACAAGAACCACCGCCGCCACCGCCACCACCACCGCCGGCTGAAATCATTCTTGAAGTAATTAATATAGTAGAAGACGATGTGGAAGTGGAGTCGATAGTTATTGTCGCCGAAGACGACCCGCGGGATATTATCGATATTCCGCGTCAGGCACCTATTGTTATTGAAGAGGAAGACGAACATGTGATTTTCGAAATCGTTGAACAGCAGCCTTCGTTTCCGGGTGGAATGACAGCTTTGAATCGTTTTTTGAGCGACAATATTCGCTATCCGGTTATTGCGCAAGAAAACAATATTCAAGGTCGCGTAGTGCTTCAGTTTGTAGTAAATACCGATGGCAGTATCGTTGATATTGTTGTGGTGCGCAGCGTTGACCCACTTTTGGACAGAGAAGCAGTGCGCGTAGTACAATCGATGCCAAGATGGCAGCCGGGCGAGCAGCGCGGACGACCTGTACGTGTGCGTTTTACACTACCTGTAAACTTCAGATTGCAGTAAATTGTCTGCATCAGGATTTTTAGGATTTTAGGATTTTAGGATTAACAGGATTTTAATAGACAAAGTGAGAATTGAAAAATGAACATTGAATTGCTCATTTTTCAATTCTCACTTTTCATTTCTCATTTTTCAATTCTCATTTTTCAATTCTCATTTTTCAATTCTCATTTTTCAATTCTCATTTTTCAATTTTAAAGCATGAAAATAGAGCACATCGAAATTAAGGAAGAAAGAGCAGTTTTGGTCGGCTTAATTACGCAGAAGCAAAACGAAGAACGCACAAAGGAATATTTGAGCGAGTTGGCTTTTTTGGCAGAAACAGCAGGCGCAGTGCCCGAAAAAACTTTTCTTCAACGATTGGATTTTCCCAACCTGCGAACCTATGTTGGACCGGGCAAATTGCTGGAAATAAAAGAATATTTAGTCGAACATGATATTAAACTAATCATTTTCGACGATGAACTTTCGCCCCGCCAGCTCAAAGTAATCGAAAAAGAACTGAACTTAAAAATTCTTGATCGCACCAGCTTGATTCTCGAAATCTTTGCCATGCGTGCCCAAACCGCCGATGCCAAGCGGCAGGTGGAGTTGGCGCAACATCAGTATATGTTGCCACGCCTGTCGCGCTTGTGGACACACTTAGACCGCCAGCGAGGTGGTGGAGTAACCTCGCGCGGTATGGGCGAAAAGCAAATTGAAGCCGATAGACAAATTATTCTTTCGCGAATTTCTTTTTTAAAAAATGAGTTGAAGCTCATCGACCGTCAGAAAGCAACCCAGCGAAAAAATCGCGGGAAAATGGTGCGTGTCGCACTCGTTGGTTACACCAATGTAGGCAAGTCAACACTGATGAATCTATTGAGCAAATCGGAAGTTTTTGCCGAAAACAAACTTTTTGCCACGCTCGACACAACGGTGCGCAAAGTAATTATCGACAATTTGCCCTTTCTACTTTCCGATACGGTTGGTTTTATCCGTAAACTTCCGCATCATTTGGTCGAATCCTTCAAATCAACCCTCGACGAAGTGCGCGAAGCCGACCTGCTGCTTCATGTAGTAGATATTTCGCACCCCAATTTTGAAGAACAGCTTGAAGTTGTAAATCAAACCTTGAAAGAAATTGACCCGACTGAAAAACCTATGGTGTTGATTTTCAATAAAATTGACGCATTCAGTTATGTACCAAAAGAGGAAGACGACCTTTCGCCCGTGAAACGCGAAAATATCAGTTTGGATGAGTTGAAAAAAACTTGGATGGCACAAATGCACGACAATTGCATTTTTATTTCGGCACGCGAAAAAACAAATATCGACGAGTTGAAAGAAATGGTGTATCAAAAAGTAAAAGAAATTCACATTGAGCGTTATCCGTACAATGATTTTTTGTTTCAGCGATACGATGTATAGAGTATAGATAGTAGAGTATAGATAGTAGAGTATAGATAGTAGAGTATAGAGTATAAAATTTTGTTCGCTGAATGTAGTCGAAATACGCTTTTTCAAATTTTAAACTCTAAACTCTAAACTTTATACTCTATTATTTGTGTTATTCCAAAAAAAGCAGTACTTTTGCAGGCGCAAAAATAATTTTGGATTGGTCCGGTAGCTCAGCTGGATAGAGCAACAGCCTTCTAAGCTGTGGGTCGGGGGTTCGAATCCCTCCCGGATCACCAATAAAAAAATGACAACTGAAAGATTTTTCTTTCAGTTGTCATTTTTTTCTTCAATTTTCAATTTTCAATTTTCAATTTTCAATTTTCAATTTTCATTCTTCATTTTTCAATTTTCAATTTTCAATTTTCATTCCTCAAAGCTCAATTCTACCCTGAAATGAAATCGACTCTCTATTGACATCCGTTATACGAAGATTTGCCGATCCGCTATCCCAAATATCGAAATTAAACTGAATGCTGCTGTGCAAATCATTGAAAACAATCTGCACGAGCCAGTTTCCTGCGCGGCGTCCGGGCGTTACGCTATACTCGAAATCAGTACTTGTAAAATTGTAGCCGCCTTCGCTCGGATTCATCAGCGCACGAAAAGCACGTCCGAAAAAAGGCAAATGCACCTGCACCGTATCGGGCAATACACGCACATCAAAGGGTGCAGATAAAAAAACAGAGCGAAAACTCGTAGGTTGCGCACGCTCAGCGACGAATCGAAACTCGGAATTTTCCACAGCATCGCGTATCAATATTGCTGCGTCATCTTGCTGAGCCGTAGTTTTTTGCACTGCACAAGCAGCAAAACTCCCTAAAATAATAACGACAAATGTCGCTAATTTGATTAACCTTTTCATGTTTAATGGTTTATATAGTTGATGATTTATCTTATAACGAGTAAAAATGACGATTTGTTCATAATCCCATCGAATACTTTTCAACAAACAGCCTATGATGCCAATTTTGCGCAGATTAGTTTAACGCAGGCGTGAGAGAAAACAAATTTGTATCAGCGCAATGAGCAGACTTATTTACCACAATAACTTATTGATATTAATTACGAAATCAAGCAACGATATTTAGATTATTTAACACACGCGCCTAAAAACATGTTGTAAAACACAAAAAACACAGAGTCGTTTTGGCTTTTTTGTCATATATTTGCAGCATATCCATAATAGCCATTTTTCATGATACTCTTTAACCAAATATTAAGAGATTTCATTGAGCGATTTTATCGTTTCAAGGCATTTGATGCGGGTGAATTTTAGCCCTCGCTGTTAACCTCATTAGCGAGTGGCGTAAACGCGTGGCGAGTATGACGAATACACCCAAGCAGAGGGAAACGATATTATTAACGCAAATAAAATTAGACAACAATGAAAACAAGAATTTTAAAATTTACAGCAATTTTGCTGATAATAGCAGGAGGTTTTTCTGCCTGTGAGAAACCCCAAAAGCCGGAAGAATTAAATTGTATAATAGAAGAGGGAACAGTTCTTTTTCGGTATCTTCAGGGCGAAAGACTTTATTTTAATATATCTTCCTGCGAGATTGTGATAATAGTTGGTGAAAATGCAACGGAAAGTGATGTCAAAAGTTTTTTTCAAAAAAATTACTACTTGGAAGTTTTTGATATGAGACCAATAGTGAACGGTGAATTTAAACTGGTGCGCTTTCGCAATAGCAATCGAGACATAATTTTGCAAATGATGAACCATTTGAAGCCTAATGACACGGTTTTATTTGTTGGCTATGTTTCTATTAATGCAGAGGGACGAAGAGGTTCGGCACTTACCAATATTATAAGTGTGAGATTAAAAGATTATGACGATTTTCCGGTACTATTGGAAGCAATATCTTCTTATGACATCATCAACATAAGAGAACCTGACTCGTTGTCCACCAGTAGAACCTATCATTTAACGGTCAACTATTTTTCTGAAAAAACTTCATTGCAAATAGCCAATGAGCTTTTCGAAACAGGGTTGTTTGAGTGGGCTTCGCCGGATTTAATTCTTTTTCTAGGGTTTTCAACGAATGATACTCATTTTAATCAACAATGGGGATTGCAAAATGCAGTGCAATTTGGCGGAACTAATATTGATATTAGAGCACAGCATGCCTGGACTATTACAAGAGGTTCGCCTAATATTCGGATAGCCATATTAGACAGTGGTGTGGATTTACAGCATCCTGATTTGACAGCTAATTTGCTACCGGGTTTTAATGCTGCTACAAATACTGCCGGAGGCGGAGCAATGCCTGCACATTATGAAAACCGTTCTCATGGCACTTCTGTTGCCGGCATAGTTGCAGCACAGGCAAATAATAATCGAGGAATTGCGGGTGTAGCCCATAATAGCCGGATACTGCCTGTCAGTGTTGAACTTGAGGCGAACGCAGAACGTGTAACCAGAGGGTTACATTGGGCAAGACAAAATGGAGCGCGAGTTATCAACATGTCTTTTTATGTAGTTGGTGACATTACCGATGATCTTATAAGTGCATTGAATGCTGCTACTGCTGCAAATATAGTACTTGTTGCTGCTTCGGGTAATAATGGCAGTTCAACGGTTGATTTTCCTGCCAGTCGTCCCGATGTTATTGCTGTCGGTGCAATAAATCGCAATGGGCATAGATGGACAGGTTCAAATTATGGTGCCGGTTTGAATGTTGTTGCTCCGGGTGCCGGTATTTTCACAACAGGTATGACAAACGACCCTAGAATAGGTCAAAGTCATATAGTGAATGATGGAGTCAACAACGGCATTTACTTCAGAGACATAAACGGAACGAGTTTGGCAGCCCCACATGTTGCCGGAGTTGCTGCTCTGATACTTTCTGTTCGCCCTGATTTAACTGCACAGCAAGTACGAAATGTGATAGAGCAAACTGCCAATAGAAGCCTTCCGGGTTGGACTACAACACAAACACTCCCAAATGGCAGTTGGAATAATCATTTTGGGCATGGTTTGGTCGATGCTTATGCTGCTCTTCGTGCGGTAGCACCAAGCATTTCAGGTCCAGATTTTATTTGTGGCAGTAATTCCGTTACATTTTCGTTGTCAAATTTACCAAGCAATGTTTCAGTTGTGTGGACTGCTTCTCCGGGTTTATTGGTTAGCGGTAATAATAATTCTGCAACTGTCAGTAACAATACACAGTATTCTGTTGTAGGTGGTTGGGTTCGAGCAACTGTTTTTTGGAATAACAGCATTTTTACAACACTTCAAAAACCTGTATTTGCTTGGCGTTCAGGCGTACAATGCACTCACGTAAGCGCGGCTCTTATAGGGTCAGTCCACAATCTCGAAAATAGTGCTTTTTTGCACCATCCAGCCGGAATTGGACAGGCTGAGCAGTTCTTTATGCCGGGCAGCAACTTCTACTGGTCAAGTTCTAACTGGAATATTTTCTTTATGATGCAAGGGCGTCATTGGACTCAATACATGTTTTGGGGTCCAACTTGGGGTTCTTTTGATATTACAGTTAATTTTACGGATGTTTGCGGTGGTCATTCGATTATGTCTATACATAGATATGCTGATAGTGGATATCCTTTCCAATTTATCGCATATCCCAATCCGGCAAGAGATATATTAACTGTACGCTTGAATGATGAACAAATGGAAATGCAGGCAAGCGGTCGCGCCGCTGCGCTTGGCAATATAGAATTGAAATTATACAACCACGAAGGGCAACTATTGCGCAGACAAACCATGGGCGTAATGGTACGCCAAGCCACGATTGATACTTCCGGTTTATCGACAGGAAATTATGTGTTGCACATTGTTGTAGATGGCGAAGTGGTAGAACGACAGACGATTATGATAGAAAATTAATCTGATTGCTACTTTGACAAGAAAGAGGCTGTCCGACTTTTTGGACAGCCTCTTTTTTTGTATAAGTGCGAAGCGAAAGAAAGCAAAACTTTATTATTTTTTCAACAAGCCGCAAATCATACAAATAAAAATCGTATTTTTGCGGGTTAAAACAACAAATGCTAAAAAAATGAAACGCCCACAACAGCAAAAGACACAGGAAGCGATGACTGAAATATGGGCGTTCAGCTGACAATAATGAAAAAATAAAATTTAGAAAGATGAAAATAAAAATCGTAAACCGCTCGAAACATGCTTTGCCGCAATACGCTACACCGCTTTCGGCAGGATTGGATTTGCGCGCCAATATCAACGATCCGATAGAGCTCAAATCGCTCGAACGCAAACTAATTCCAACCGGCTTGTTTATCGAACTGCCCGAAGGTTATGAGGCACAAATTCGCCCACGAAGCGGTTTGGCAATAAAACACGGCATTTCAATTGTCAATTCACCCGGCACAATCGATGCCGACTATCGAGGCGAAATAGGCGTGATTGTAATAAATTTATCTGCCGAGCCGTTTATAATAAACGATGGCGAGCGCATTTGTCAGATGGTAATTGCCAAGCACGAACGCGCCGAATGGGCAGAAGTAAGCGAGTTGAACGAAACCGAACGCGGCGCAGGTGGTTTTGGACATACGGGGAAATAGAGTGAAGAGTGAAAAGTGAAGAGTGAAGAGTGAAGAATGAAAAGTGAAGACTTCGTTTGTGAATGGTCGTTGAGCGAAGTCGAAGTATCGAAACGCAGAATCATCTAAAAATATGATAAAAAAAATCCTGAAAATCTTGATTCTTGGCTCTTGGCTCTTGGCTCTAACAACCTCTTGCGCAGGTTTGAAAGGAACGAAGCCGAGTGCCGAAATTTCGCGTTTGTCGCCAGCCGACGAACAGCGTTTTTTTTACTATTATTTTGAGGCGGTTCGTTTGCAAAATTTGAATAAACTCGACCAGGCACTCGAAGTTTTTCTGCTTTGTTACAGTCTTGCGCCACATAAACCCGGACTGAATTTTGATTTGGGAATTTTATATTCCATGCTCGGTTTTCAGGCAGAGTCGGAATATCATTTGCGCAGAGCAGTAGGTTTTCAGCCGGAAAATTGGTGGTACAACCTGCAT
>Ga0209737_10001458_pt1 | contig 16979 bp, 19 predicted proteins | sample TergutCu122P3_FD_187284 | JGI IMG/M metagenome (GOLD analysis project Ga0209737, IMG submission 187284) | Cubitermes ugandensis P3 segment gut microbial communities from Kakamega Forest, Kenya - Cu122 P3 (SPAdes) (version 2) | ecosystem: Host-associated > Arthropoda: Insects > Digestive system...
GATAATGATTAAGAATTAGGAGTTTGTGAGGACGATATGACAGCAAAAGAACTGGCGGAAAAACTTGATTTGGAAGTTATCTTTGATAGTGGCGATGACAGAGAAGTAAAAGGCTGTTATGTCGGAGACTTACTTAGCTGGGTAATGGGAAAAGCTAAAGCTGATTCGGTGTGGGTTACAATAATGTCAAATGTGAATGTCGCGGCGGTCGCGGCACTTACTGATATGTCCGTTGTGATATTCGCTGAGTCGGTTGAGCCGGATAAAGACCTTTGTGACAAATTTGCCAAATCGGATACTCTTTATTGTAAAAGCCCGTTAAGCGCGTATGAACTTGCCTGGAGAATAAAAGAAGCAATAGGTTAATAAGGGCTTTAGGAGTTTTTAATGCTGCTTAAATATGATTTTCATATCCATTCCTGCCTTTCGCCCTGTGGTGATATTGATATGACACCAAGCAATATAGCAGGAATGGCAAAAATAGCAGGATATGATGTTATTGCGTTAAGTGATCACAACAGCTCAAAAAACTGCCCTGCGTTTCTCAAGGCGTGTCATGAGTACGGGATAACCGGAATCCCCGGTATGGAGCTTAATACCCGGGACGAGGTTCATATATTATGCCTGTTTTCTGATTTAGATGCAGCTATGCGCTTTGATGAGTTTGTATACAGACGTTTACCGGATATTGATAATAAACCGGAAATGTTTGGTGAGCAGCTTATTATGGATGAATACGACAAAATTCTAGGCACGGAAAAAAAGCTGCTTATAAACGCGGCAGACATCGGTATATATGAGGTAGGGGCGATTGTAACCGGACTGAGCGGCGTTGCGATTCCGTCACATATTGACAGATCTTCGTTTTCTTTATTGTCAAATCTGGGATTTTATGATAGAACTCTTGGTTTTGATGTAGTTGAACTCACATGCACTGCTGATTTAAATAGAATGGTGGTAAACAATCCCGAACTGGATGGTTTAAGGTTTGTAGTTAATTCAGACGCACATGTGCTTGCTGCAATACAGGATGCAAGCAAGGTCATTGAAACCCGCGGAACCGAGCCAGCAGATATAATTGAGGCTATAAAATTGAGGAAACATATCCCCGAAATAAGGAAACTGTCATCCTGAACGAAGTGAAGGATCTTAAAGATTCTTCGCTGCGCTCAGAATGACAAGTGTAGATATCAGTGTTTTTAATATACATCAAACTATAGGAGGTTTGTCCATATGCAAAATACGAAGACCAAGGTAGCATTTGAAGGTACAAAGGAACAGGAGGCAGAGCTTCGCGCGTTTATTGACGGTGTAAAGAATCAAAAAGGCGCAGCAATGCCTGTAATGCAAAAAGCCCAGGATATCTACGGTTATCTTCCAGCGGAAGTTCAACTCATAATATCTGAAGAACTGGGCGTACCACTAGCCGAGATATACGGAATAGCTTCATTTTATTCGCAGTTTACACTAAATCCAAAGGGCAAAACACAAATAGTTGTCTGTATGGGTACCGCCTGCTATGTAAAAAACGCACAGGGTATTTTGGAGAAGATTTGTGATACTCTGGGCTGTAAAGCAGGCTCAATAACCGAGGATGGCGAATATTCCGTAGATGGCGCTCATTGTGTTGGTGCTTGCGGTCTTGCTCCGGTTATTTTTGTTAATGAGGATGTCTATGGAAAACTACCAAATGACTCCGCTAAAATAAATGAAATTTTAGCAAAATACCAAAAGTAAAGTTTAGAAAAATGAAAGATTTGTCTCTCCATATTTTGGATATTGTTCAAAATTCAATAACTGCCGGGGCATTAAATATTAAAATCGAGCTTGTGGATTCGGATAATAAGGATTTGATTTTCATAGCAATCCATGATGACGGAGCCGGGATGAGCGAGGATTTTTTAAGCAAGGTTTTGGATCCGTTCACCACATCCAGGACAACACGAAATGTAGGTTTGGGTATACCTCTTCTCAAATGCGCGGCACAAATGACAGGCGGAGATTTAGAAATATCAAGTAAACAGGGCGAGGGAACAGATATTTCAGTCAGTTTTAAAAAATCAAATATCGACTGTCCTCCATTGGGAGACATCGATAGCACAGTAGTTACACTGATACAAGGAAGTCCACAACTGAGCTTTATTGTAAACTATAAAACCGACAAAGGTGAGTTTACGATGGACACAACAATATTTAAAAACGAGCTTGGAGATATACCACTCGACGAACCGGAGGTTCTTATCTGGATAGAAGGGTGGTTTAAGGAAAACCGCGAGGAAATCTACTAAAAAATTAAGTGGAAAGGTATTAAGATATGAAAAGCTTGGAAGAACTAAAAAAAATCCGTGAGGAAATGCAATCGTCAATGAATATCAGAGAAGGTCCCGAGAAGAGCACCAGAGTAGTTGTGGGTATGGCAACATGTGGCATTGCTGCAGGAGCCAGACCGGTACTTACGGCATTTGTTGACGAGGTAGCAAAACGGGGACTAAACGAGGTAAAGATAATTCAAACCGGTTGTATTGGCGCCTGCCAGCTTGAACCGATAGTAGAAATATTTGAGCAGGGCAAGGATAAAGTTACATATGTTGAAATGACGCCGGAAAGAGCAAAACGCATTGTTGCGGAGCATTTGGTTAATCATAAAGTAGTTAATGAATATACTATAGGCGCGGCTGAACAAAAATAAAGGAGGTGTAAAATATGATCATAGCAAGATCACATGTTCTGGTCTGTGGCGGTACGGGCTGTGCTGCCGGAAAATCTATTGAACTCATTGATGAGTTTGAAAAACAGATTAAAAAATATGATCTGGTTGGTGAGGTCAAAGTAGTATTAACAGGATGCTTTGGTCTTTGTGCGCTTGGTCCGGTTGTAATAGTGTATCCGGAGGGTGCATTCTATTCACAGGTTCAACTCACATGTGTTGAAGAAATAGTAAGCGAACATCTCCTGAAGGGAAGAGTGGTAGAAAGACTTTTACACCATGAAACAGATGTCCACGAATCCGGAGTAACTTCTTTAAACGAAACAGGGTTCTACAAGAAGCAAATCCGTGTCGCTCTTCGCAATTGCGGTGTTATTAATCCTGAAGAGATACGAGAATATATCGCATATGACGGTTATACCGCACTTGCTACGTGCTTAACAGAAAAAACACCGGAGCAGGTTATTGAGATCATATCGGCTTCAGGTCTTCGCGGACGTGGAGGCGCGGGGTTCCCGACCGGGCTTAAATGGAAGTTCGCAGCCGGTGCGGAAGGTGATGTTAAATATGTCGCCTGTAACGCAGACGAAGGTGACCCGGGTGCATTTATGGACAGATCGATCCTTGAGGGTGATCCACATACCATTATCGAAGCGATGGTAATTGCCGGATATGCTATCGGGGCACATGAGGGTTTTGTCTATTGCAGAGCGGAGTATCCCATCGCGGTCAGACGTTTTGAAATCGCAATTGAGCAGGCAAAGGAATATGGATTCTTAGGTAAGAACATTTTTGATTCGGGATTTGATTTTGATTTGAAAATCAGTGTCGGAGCAGGAGCATTTGTATGTGGTGAGGAAACAGCACTGCTAACATCGCTTGAAGGTAAGCGCGGTGAACCGCGTCCACGCCCGCCGTTCCCTGCTGTAAAGGGTTTATATGGTAAACCCACTGTGCTCAATAACGTGGAAACATATGCCAATATTCCATGGATAATCAATAACGGACCTGAAAAGTTTGCGGAAATGGGAACAGAAAAATCAAAAGGTACCAAGGTCTATGCACTTGGCGGAAAAATAGCCCATACCGGTCTTATTGAGGTACCGATGGGAATGTCTCTGAGAGAAATCGTAGAGGTTGTAGGTGGCGGTATACCTGATGGCAAGAAGTTCAAAGCAGCGCAAACAGGTGGTCCTTCCGGCGGATGTATCCCTGCATCACTTATTGATACTCCGCTTGATTATGAGAGTATGGCTGCAATCGGGTCAATTGTCGGCTCCGGTGGACTTATAATCATGGATGAAGATAACTGTATGGTTGACATAGCACGTTACTTCCTTGAGTTTACTGTTGAGGAATCATGCGGTAAGTGTACACCATGCCGTATCGGTACCTTCAGAATGCTCGAAATGCTTGACAATATCACCCAAGGGAAAGGTAAACCCGGTGATATTGAAGAGCTTGAGCATCTTGGGGAGTATATTAAAGAAGCTTCACTTTGTGCTCTTGGTGGTACTGCTCCCAATCCGGTACTTTCTACGATCAAATATTTCCGTGAGGAATATGAAGAGCATATCAATGATAAGAAGTGTAGAGCAGGTGTTTGTAAGGAATTGTTGCAATATGTCATAAACGATAAATGTATAGGTTGTACGTTATGTAAGCGTGTATGTCCTGCCGAGGCAATTACCGGTGAGAAAAAAGAACATCATGTAATCAATCAGGATAAATGCGTTAAGTGTGGCGAGTGTGTACCTGCATGTAAGTTTAAAGCCATCGATAAGATATAGGGTAGGGAGTGAGATTATGGAAAAAATTAAAATAAAAATCAATGATAAGGAATACGAGGTCAATAAAGACGCCACCATACTCGAAGCCTGCCGTGAAGCAGCTATTGAGATACCAACCCTATGCTATATGAAGGGGGTTGATCCCTTCGGTTCGTGTCGTATTTGCCTTGTTGAGCTAAAAGGCGGACGTCTTGTAGCTGCTTGCGCATTTCCCGTAAATCAGGGTATGGAGATTTACACTAACACACCGCATGTGCAGGAAACCAGAAGAATAAGTCTTGAGCTATTACTCTCGGATCATAATAAGGATTGTCTTTCTTGTGTACGCAACCAAAGCTGTGATTTACAAAAAATGTGTATGGACTTTGGTGTTGAAAAAGAAGATCATTATACCGGAAAAATGAGTGATGCAACAATTGATGATTCTACTACTGCTATCGTGCGTAACAATTCAAAATGCATAATGTGTCGCAGATGTGTTGCTGCTTGCGGGCAAATTCAGGACATTGCTGTTATCGGTCCGAATGATCGCGGTTTTATTGCTAATATAGGCTGCGCTTTTGATGTACCATTATCCAAAGTTCCTTGTATTGAATGCGGACAATGTATAGTCGCATGCCCTGTTGGTGCTTTGTATGAAAAAGATGATACTGCAGTCATATGGGAGGCTCTGAATGACCCGTCAAAACATGTTGCTGTATGTGCGGCACCGTCGATCCGTGTGACCCTCGGTGAGTGTTTTGGTGATGAGCCGGGTACATTTGTAGAGGGTAAAATGGTAGCCGCGCTAAAAGCCTTGGGCTTTGATGGTGTGTATGATATGAACCTGACAGCCGACCTTACCATCATGGAAGAGGCTAATGAACTGGTCGAGCGCATAAATAACAAAGGCAAAATGCCTATGATAACCTCATGCTCGCCGGGCTGGGTAAAGTTTTGTGAGTTCTATTTCCCGGAATTTATCCCGAATCTTTCTTCGTGCAAATCCCCGCAGCAGATGTTTGGCGCGATATATAAAACCAGATATGCGAAAAAGCTGGGGCTCGATCCAAAGGATATTTTCTTTGTATCCGTAGTCCCGTGCACGGCGAAGAAATTTGAGGTCACTCGTGAAGATCAATCAGGAGCAGGTAAGGGAATCCCCGATGTTGACGTTGCAATCACAACACGTGAGCTTGCCAGAATGATAGCAAAATCCGGTCTAAACTGGAAGCTGCTGCAGGATGCCAAGTTTGATCCTCTCGCTGATTACGGCTCAGGTGCCGGCGTAATCTTTGGTACGACCGGTGGTGTTATGGAAGCCGCGCTGCGTACTGCCTCTGAAACTATAGTTGGTAAATCTCTTGAAAAGGTGGATTACTGTGATGTTCGTGGTCCGAAAGGCATAAAATACTCGCAGTATAAGCTTGGCGATTTAACAATAAGAGTGGCTGTTGCCAGTGGAACGGCAAACGCGAAAAAGCTGCTCAACTCAGTCAAGTCAGGTGAGACAGAGGTAGATTTCATTGAGATTATGGCTTGTCCGGGTGGTTGTATATGCGGCGGTGGTCAACCGGTACAGTCTGTGACTACGCGTAACTTTGTGGATCTCTGGGAAAAACGTGCCAACGGGCTTTATACGGATGATGAGAAAAAGACCATCAGAAAAGCTCATGAGAACCCGATAATCAAAGACATTTATGCGGACTATCTAGGCAAACCCGGCAGCGACCTGGCACACAAAATCCTACACACGCACTATGCAAAGCGGGAGCAATATTAAAATCCCCATCTCTACCTTAGTAGGGGACGCGCCCCTGCGCGTACCGTAACGCGGCAATCAATTAGGAAACAAAACAAATCCCGGAAACTGTGTGACATGACAGGTTTCCGGGATTATTGTTTAATGAGTGTAACTCCTGACTGCTAGTGCATAGGCATGTTTTCCAGTTCTTCAGGTAAAAATCTTTTCTGCTCATCAGATGTAACATAAATTTGCCCGTTACATCCAATGTGATCCATGCAATCATCTCTTAACAGACAATGCCAAAAAATCTTACCATCCTTTGTTCGCCGAAAACCCTTGCTTGTAGGCTTTATGTGCCTCTTTTCATCTGTGTGCAGACATTGAATTTCAATACTTCTTGGTTCTGGCATAATAGTTCCCTCCTCATTTCGAAATAGTCGCCCGCTTTCACTTTGTTCAGCGTGCTCCTTTTCTCAATGTAACTTAGAGTTCGCTTCATCCTCCGGTATCCACTACGGATTCGCACTTCACTTCGTTTGTGCTTATCTCGTAGTGATACAATGTCGCCTTCCCTTTTTCTGCTACTAGCAGCGGTCAGGCTCCATTCCACAGGCGGCGCTCACTCACGTTTCTCTTTAATTCTAGCTTACAAAATATATGACAAGAAGGTCATTTTGTCAAGCTTTTTATCATATATTTACTGTAAAATCTACATCTCCGTAGATAATATACTCACCGTTATCTAAAATCAATAATGCGCCGATGAAGCCGGGAACCTGATTTAAAAGGGGCTCGGCTTTTTCACTGCCTATGAGAACAATTATTGAAGCGAGCACATCACCGGTTATTACTTTTTCCGATACTACCGTTGCGCTTACCACATCTGTGTCTGATGGGTAACCGGTAGTTGGATCTATTATATGATGATATATGATACCATCGTTTTCAAAATAACGTTCGTAGATGCCGGAAGTGACAATTGCAGCCTCGCCTGTGTTGATGATGCCAAAAAAATTGCTCATTCCGCTGCCGAATGGCTCTCTTACAGCAATACGCCAGTGTAGCACAAGGGAACCGTCCCCTTGTGCAGCAGAACCGTCCCCTTGTGTCCTTGAGCCGATGGTGATGATATCTCCGCCAAGATCAATAAGTGCGCTTTTGACACCATTTTCGATGAGAAATTCAGATACTCTATCGGCGATATAGCCTTTTGCTATACCACCCAGATCGATTTGGGCGTCCGGGTTATTTAGTCTTACGGTTTTTCCGGTTTCGCTTAGTTCGATTTGTTTAAAATCCACAGTCTCACGAGCATTGGGTAGTTCTGCTTCGATATCATCCAAGACTTCCGAAGACTTCCACAGATTTGTCAGCCGCCCAATCGTAATATCAAACATACCGTCCGAAAGTTCACTGTACATAAGCGATTGTTTAATAATATCTATTGTTGGTTGTGAAACAGTTGTTTCCTCGCCGCCGGCATGATTTATTCGCCAAACATCGCTGTTTTCTATCGTCATGCTGAATAAAGCTTCATATTCCACAATTAAGTCAAAGGCTTGGAAAATCAAGTCCTGTTTATTCTCTGCTTCATCTTGTCCATCAATTTTGTAAATAGTTATTGTGCAAAGTGTGTTGAGTAAGAATTGTGTATCACGGATAGGTTCATTTGACTGTTCCGGAGCACAGCCTGTGAAAAGGAGACATGATAAAACTGATATTATGATAAATTTAAAGCTTTTCATATGGGTTTTATCCTCGATAAAACAAGCTGTGCAACGAGTCCTGTTATCACACCGGTGAAAATACCTATAATAATCAAAACCGGCAGATACACAGCAATCGCCGGAGTGCCGGTGATTACTATTGCGGCGCAGATTTGTCCGATATTATGAAACACAGCTCCAATCGCGCCGCAGACCCATATTTGCTTCTTGTTTACTAATTGTTTCATTAGCACCATAGCAAAAAAAGCGAGCAATCCACCGCATAAACTGAAAGCGAAAGTAATAAGTCTGCCGGTGAAAAATGCACCAAGGATTATCCGGCAAATAAGGATAAGAAATACATCAAGATTACTCAAACTTGGGAAACGGGAATTGTGGAATATAAACAGCGAAAAAAGTGTTATGGCATTTGCCAGTCCGAGTTTAGCGCCCGGAACCGGAATGGGTACAGGAATCTGAGCTTCGATGATAAAAATAATAAGCGCAATGGCTAAGAGCATAGCCATAAAGGTTAGTTTTTTTATTGAGTAATGTTTATTTATATTCACATTGTTTGCTCCTCTTAATTGCTTCCTACTGGATTGCCACGTTACGGTACGCGCAGGGGCGCGTCCCCTACAACTTACCCCGTTATTGCGTCAAAATCTTGTGAAAAGCTGTTATCAAACGAAATGACCAGACGGTGCGGTAAGCAAACTATGGGTACTAAACCACCGCTTATCCAGCCTTGTTTGACACAAAAACCATCCGGACAATTAGCATCGGCAACCTTTATGCGCCCACGCTCAACAGCAATCAAGTTCACACCGGAACCATACTCTACCACAAAGGAGTCCGGCTCAGACAAGGTTGCTAAATCAATATTATCGATTAAAATCCCATCTTGAAAAATTAACGCCCACTCAGATGAAGACACATTCAACGTAAATACAACAACAAAAACAGCGGAAATAACAAGTATCCCGCACAACAAAATGATCCAAAATCTATTTGATTTCATACGAAGTCCATGCTCTTCTGCACACAAATCGTCATAAAAAAGCTCATAGACTTACGCGCAGAGATTATCCTTTCTATATGATTTTTCACGCTGTCCTTATGCTTATACATTTTGGATTGCAAACCTCAATGCATTTTCCGCAGGCGTCACATTTCGCGAAATCGATATAAGCCAGATTATCATCAATCTTAATAGCTTCGTTAGGACATACCTTTACACATCTGGTACATGCAATGCAGCCTGATGTGCATTTTTTTCTAACTACAGCGCCCTTTTCTGTATTTCTACACTTTACGATTGCAGAATTAGAGGGTCTGCTGAATTTAATTACGTCATTCGGACAGGCTTCATGACAAAGTGTGCAGCCGACACATTTTTCAGAATCGAGTCTGGGTAAACCACTGTCTAGACAAAGAGCATCATATCTACAAACCGCTAAACAATCACCAAACCCCAAACAACCAAAAGTACAGGCGTTTTGCCCACCGAAGAGTTTTTTTGCGGCAGCGCATTTTTTGACACCTTTGTAATCCATTTTCAAAACTCTTGATGTGTTATCACCGGAGCAATAAATAATAGGGTAGATCATTGTAATCGATTCTTCTTGTACACCCAACATGTTACTTATAACCTTACTGACATCATTTCCGCCGGGTATACAGAGATTCGCCGGAATTACGTCATAAATAAGCGCATGTGCATATGCATCACAGCTTGAAAAACCACAGGCACCGCAGTTAATACCGGGAAGCAGCTTGCTGATTTGCATCACCCGTTCATCAACTTTTGTTGCCATAAACTTTGATGCAAGAACAAGAATTGTTGCACATATCAACCCTATAACAGTCATTAAGACCACAGCCAAAATAATACTCATATTAATGATCATTCCTAACCGAATAAATTATCTATAATACCCTCAAATCCGAAAAATGCGAGTGAGAGGATTGCGGCAGAAATTAAAATCAGCGGGAGACCTGCAAAGGTTTCAGGTGGTTCGGCGGATTCCAGTTGCTCCCTGATGCCTGAAAACAGTATCATAGCGAGTAAAAATCCAACACCCGAACCCAGTGCATTTATCAGTGAACCCAAAAAACTGAAGTCTGAATTGATATTTGTGATGGTAAGAGCAAAAACCGCACAGTTAGTAGTCATAAGAGGAAGATAAATGCCCAAAGACTTATAAAGTGGCGGAAAGAATTTAAGAAGAACAATCTCCAATAGCTGCACAACCGTCGCTATTATCACAATAAAAACAATAGTTTGCAGAAATTGCAGATTATTTGGATTAAGTAAATATATTTGAACCGGCCATGTGACTGCCGTTGCCATGATCATAACAAATGTTACAGCAAGACCCATACCAACAGCGCTTTTCTTTTCCTTGGAAACTCCCAGGAAAGGGCAAACACCCAGAAATTGGCGTAGAACATAATTGTTTACGAGAGTCGCACTCATTATTATTGCTACAAAAAATCTAAAATCCATTGATTACTCTCCTAAGCGGATGCAGTGGGGGCGGTCATCCCTACACATAATAACTAATTCTTTGCTGATGTAGTTTTATTACAATTTGTCACCATCGGACAATTTTGGCAACCAAAATCGCTTCTTCTGACAGAATGACCTTTTGTGATTTTGTTGACAAACGCTATTACGAATGCTAAAGCAAGAAAACCTCCGGGAGCCATTGTGAAAATAGCGATAGCATTGTCCTTTAACCAATAAATCTCTATACCAAACCATGAACCACTACCCAACATCTCACGTAATGAGGCAACGATTATCAGAGCCAGTGTAAAACCGGCACCCATGCCGATAGCGTCAATAGCGGAGTCGATAGGATTATTTTTCTTCGCGAATACTTCAGCGCGGGCAAAAACGATACAATTAACCGTAATCAGAGGCAGGAAAATACCTAATGCCTGATGCATTGGATAGGCATAGGCTTCAAGGATCATTGCAACTATTGTTACAAAACCCGCTATTAGTACTATATAACACGGAATACGCACTTTATCCGGAATAATATTACGAAGGAGTGAAATAACAACATTTGAGCCTAAAATAACCGCAGTGGTAGCAACCCCCATACCCAGGGCATTTTCCGCTTGAGTTGATACAGCAAGAACGGGGCATAGACCCAGCAGGGAAACCAAAACCGGATTTTCTTTAATCAGTCCTCTTGTTAAGATATTAAACTTATTCATCAGTTCCTACCTTATTTCGTAATAGACTCAAATGCCTCAAACGCATCCTCTACAGCATGAATAAATGCCTTAAATGTGATAGTAGCACCCGTCACACTGTCAATTTCAGCAAGTCCGCTTGAATCTCTGCCATCAAATTGACCGGTGAATGAACGTTTTTCTATATAATCCCCAAGACCTTTAGTTTCAGAATGCTGTAGAGTTCTCACTTCAATGATATTACCATCGGCATCAATTCCGCAAATAACTCTCATATTTCCGCCAAAACCGCTTGAAGCCACAATAAAGATATATCCGGAATCATCTGTCGCACGATAAGCTATTTGGATCGTGGGAGGTAATATATCAGATTCGATAGGCTCAAAATCCGGTGCATCCGGAATAATCTCAATCATGGTTGCCTTGGTGCGCTCAGCATTTGCCGCTGATATAACAGGTAAAGTGATGTCGTTCATAAAAGCGATCGCTCCTGAAACTACCAGACATATAGTAGCAAGAACCAATATTGGTTTAATACTATCTTTTATCATTATAAAACACATTCCTTTTGTTTATTCCTTCAGCCCACCTAAGGGTTTGTTTACTACATATTTATTGATGTACGGGGTAAGAATATTCATGATCAATATAGCGAAAGATACACCTTCAGGGTAATTGCTGTAAATCCTTATAATTACGGTAAAAAAGGCACACAAGACACCAAAAAGAAGCCTGCCGTATGCCGCTTGAGGACTTGTGACATAATCCGTTGCCATAAATATAGCACCAAGGAACAGACCGCCTGAAAGAATATGATGAAATGGATTCTGACCGAACAAAAGTGCGAATATAAACACAAAAGTAATATATGTTACGGGTATATGCCAGGTAATGACCCTGCGAATCACTAAATATAACCAGCCGATCATAAGTGCTAGCACACTTGTCTCACCAAAAGAACCACCATGAATGCCGATAAACATATGCAAAATTCCGGGAAGTTCACCAAGCTCCGGATTATCCATTATAGCCAGTGGAGTCGGTCCGGTGACCGCATCGGGTGCAATTGACCAAATCGGGGGAGTAGACCAGGTTGTCATAGCAGAGGAGAATGCCAGAAACAACACGATACGGGCGGTTATCGCAGGATTAACAATGTTTTTACCCAGACCGCCAAATAACTGCTTAACCAGTATTATCGCAATTGCACAGCCAATCACAGCCTCCCAGAGAGGTATTGTGACCGGGAGATTAAATGCAAGCAGTACACCGGTAACACAAGCGGAAAAATCACCGATGGTAATTGGTCTTTTCATCGCTTTTTGACATAACCATTCAAAAAATACACAACAAGCCACACAAACAAAAGTAATGAGCACAGCACGTGGTCCGAAAAACAAAACCGATGCAATAAATGCCGGTATAAGTGCAATAAGCACGTCCAGCATTACCCGGCTGGTAGTGGAACCGTCGTGTATATGTGGTGAAACCTGCACGCGCAAGTTATATGGATTATGTTGATCTTGCGCATTTTGTTTATCACTCATGTTGATTTTTTTGCCTCTTTTTTCTCTTTTTCTTTTTGTGACTTGCTCTTATATTTCCAAAGCATATCATTGGAAAGCTGCAATACTTGAACGAGTGGTCTTCTGGCAGGGCAGGAATATGCGCAACATCCGCATCCGATACACATATTTACCTTCAGAGCTTTAAGCTGTTCCCTCTTTTTTAAATTATATGCGGTTTCAATGCACACAGGAGAGAGAAATACAGGGCAGGTTGAAATACATTTTCCGCATTTTATACAGGCGGTTATCTGAGTGGATTTGAAAAAGTCTTTTTTAGATTTTTCCTTTTCCTCTAAAAATGCCAGTACGGCGTTTGTTGTTTTTATAACAGGTATATCAAGACTTGGTATTGTGGTTCCCGTCATTGGACCGCCTAAAATAACCTTATCAACCCGTATGCCGTCCTCTTTGTCCTCTATCAAGCCACCACAAAACTCAAGAACGTCTCTGACAGGTGTTCCTATCGGGACTGTAACGTTATTTGAAGCTCCAACCGCACTGCCATCAACCGTGATACATTTACTGACAAACGGCATCCCGGTTTTGATGTATTTGCCGATAATTGTTACTGTCGTTGTGTTTATGACGACACAGCCGATATCAGGAAGACGCGCTCCCTCAGGTACAATCCTGCCGGTAACGTTATATACCATCACTTTTCTTTCGCCCTGGGGATATATTTTCTTTAAAACATGAACACTAATGTTTTTTGCATTTTTGCCTTTACATAGTTTTTTTATTTTTTTGATAGCATTTCGTTTATTTTCTTCAATACAGATTATGATTTTCCCAGGGTTCATGTATTTTTTTATATTTTGAATGCCTTCCCAAAAATACTCGGTTTCGTCAAGCATTGTACGGTGGTCAGATGTGATATATGGCTCGCACTCAGCACCGTTTACCAACATATAATCGAGCTTTTTCAGGTCTTTTAGCGTAAGCTTGACATCTGTAGGAAAACCGGCGCCACCACAACCTACAACCCCGGAGTCTCTGACAGCCTTAAGAAAACTCTCATAATCAGAAATGACCGGCGGCTGCAAATTTTCATATAGCGTTTGCTTACCGTCGGTCTCAATTATTATGGTTATGGATTTTTCTCCTGTTATGCTGTCTACTTCGGAAATGTCCTTTACCTTTCCGGATACACTTGAATGGATATTTGCTGACACAAATGCTGTTGCCTCAGCGATAAGCTCACCTACTTTTACTTCATCACCGGTGTTTATTATTGGTTTGGCAGGTTTACCGGCACTCATTGACATTGGAATATAGACACGCTCCGGAACCGGAACAACGATAGGCTTACGCCCGGCGGTTCCTTTTCTATCTTTTAGATAAATGCCTCCAAGTGTCTGTTTTAACAATGCATAACCTCCAAAACCTGTGTAGTGGAATCATGTTACTTCATTATAACACGATGTATTGTTTAGTCAAGAATAATGAAAACATCAGTTCCCGTCATTGCTGTAGGGGACGCGCCCCTGTGCGTACCGTGCGGCAATCTCGTCAATAAACTCCCAGGCGTCGACTGATTTCACATCGACTCCCGGTTCGGGCTTTGCTAGTCCGGCGAGGTCACCGGTCATAATTCCCGCATTTAGTGTATCATAACAAGCATTTTCCAGTTTTTTTGCAAAAGCGGAAAGCTCCGGTAGTTTATCAAATTCACCACGTTTATAAAGTGCGCCCGTCCAAGCGAAAATCGTTGCAATCGGGTTGGTTGAGGTACGTTCTCCTTTTAAGAACCTGTAATAGTGTCGCGTGACCGTGCCGTGGGCTGCTTCAAATTCATACTTACCATCCGGAGAAACCAGCACACTAGTCATCATGGCAAGAGAACCAAAAGCGCTACTGACCATATCGCTCATTACATCACCATCATAGTTTTTGCATGCCCAGATGAATCCTCCTTTTGAACGAACCACACGCGCTACCGCATCGTCGATAAGTGTGTAAAAGTATTCGATACCGAGGGAATCAAACCGCTCTTTATAGCTTTCAAACTCCGCGTCAAAAACTGCTTTAAAATGACCGTCATATTGTTTTGAAATAGTATCCTTAGTGGAAAACCATAAATCCTGTTTTGTACTCAAAGCATACTCAAAGCATGACTTGGCAAAGCTGCGTATGCTCTTATCGGTATTATGCTGCGCAAGCCAAATAGCGGGACCATCGGCAACATGAACGGAGATCGATTGTTTTTTCCCGCTGTCGCCTGTAAAGGTCATCACACATTCACCGGATTCGCCGGTGACAAACTCGGCTGCTTTATACACATCTCCATAGGCATGACGGGCGATAACGATTGGTTTTTCCCATGTTCTGACTGTTGGCTTGATTGAATCTATAGTTATAGGTGTCCTGAATACAGTACCGTCAAGAATGGAACGAATAGTGGCATTCGGAGATTTCCACATCTTTGTCAGTTCCGGAAATTCTTCCATACGCTGCTTATTTGGCGTGATTGTCGCGCATTTTACCGCAACACCATGTTTTTTAGTCGCATTAGCGGAATCGATTGTGACCTGGTCGTTTGTTTTATTTCGATTTAATAAGCCAAGGTCATAATACTCGGTTTTAAGATCGACATACGGTAAAATAAGCTTTTCTTTAATGAGCTGCCACAAAACCCTTGTCATTTCATCGCCGTCCATTTCAACAATAGGTGTGGTCATTTTGATTTTAGACATTATTGCTCTCCCCCGGATTAGTTATTCGCACAATTATACATTAATTCTGTACATGTAGTCAATGGAGCATGAGGGGCAGTTCGTGAACAACAAGTAAACTTTGAATTAATGCTTGAAATTTTTGCCGTCATGGTGTACAATGACACCCACCGAAAAATTATTATAAAAGGAGATGCTCATTATGAAAGGTACTAAACTACTTCTAATCGCTGTCGGCGCATTTGTGGCTGTTGCAGGAGCCGTTGTTGCAATCTATGTTTTTAGAAATGAAATCGCTTATTTCTTTGCTGATATCAAAGCAAAAGTTGAAGAAAAACTAGCAAAAGGTAACGGAGATTTCGCCGACTTCGTAGAATAAAGAACAAAAGAGAAGGCGGCTGGGAATATCTCAGCCGCCTTTGTAACGCAATTACCGTCTTGCTCGACGGCGAGCCCAACGAAGTGGGTCGTCGTCGAAGAGGAGGAATGACGTAGCGGGCGGATATCAGGCGCAAAGCGACTAATGTAGCTTAGCGAAGGTAATGTAGACGTGCTGATGTAGCTCAGTCGGTAGAGCACTTCATTGGTAATGAAGAGGTTCACGGGTTCGATTCCCGTCATCAGCTCCATAGGAAAACGCTGTAATCACAATGGTTACAGCGTTTTTTCTGTGCTCTAAAAATGGTCTTGACCCTTATGATGACCCTTATCAGATTATAATCATTTTGTTTTATATCTCCTGAACAATGCTATTGTTTGGACTGAAAAGTTAGTGATTTATTCAAAATTTTGTTATGTCAAAATTTTGTTATTGACGAATATACGAAATTAGGTTATAATAGCAACGTGGAAACTCAGACGGTTGCCACTAAGAGACACTTTCAAACACTACATGAAGTTAAGACCTCAAACAGCGCATGAGCCATCTGTTCGCAGCAGACGGCTCATTTCTTCTTTCTTCTGGAGCGTATGAACTCATAAACCGCTATTGCAGCGATAATGATAGTACACACACTCGCAATTTCAATTAGAATGATGTATCAACCTCCTCCCGGGTTTATTTCCCGCAAAGGGCTGAATACACACCTAACCTTTCCCAGCATTTGCGGGATGAGGTTTTGGCAACCGTCTTTTACCGTACACCGTCCGGAGAGGACACAAGGTCACTCGGTAGCGGTGAGTTTCCACAAAGTTATTATATAGCAGGTTCTAAAGTGTAGTCAATAAAATAATAGTTACAGTTTTTTGCGTTTTTTATACATTTTTAGCCATTCTTGGTATTCTTCTTCAACACCGGGTATCTGAAAATACTCTTTCGTGCTTTCATAGGCCCATTTTCCGATGCTGTACCTCACATCCTCCGGGATTAAAGAAGTATCAATTTCTAAATGATCAGTTCGTCTATACTCATGACCATCCTCAAATAGCAGCGGAAATGTTCGAGAGGGTTTTCGATTTATCGAACCAAGCACAAGAGTATCTATGCTTGTTAGCTTTAGATGGTAGTCGGAAGGTTTCGGGAGCGTTTGAGGTTTCGAGAGGGACACTAACATCTTCGTTAGTGCATCCGAGAGAGATATTTCAAAGGGCGATACTGGCG
>Ga0209737_10001459_pt1 | contig 16978 bp, 12 predicted proteins | sample TergutCu122P3_FD_187284 | JGI IMG/M metagenome (GOLD analysis project Ga0209737, IMG submission 187284) | Cubitermes ugandensis P3 segment gut microbial communities from Kakamega Forest, Kenya - Cu122 P3 (SPAdes) (version 2) | ecosystem: Host-associated > Arthropoda: Insects > Digestive system...
TGCCCAGATAGCTTGGGCGGAAATCCTGACCCCATTGTGATATACAATGAGCTTCGTCCACAGCAAGAAGGGAAACAGTGGTTTCATGCGCAAAGATAGTAAACGATTCGGATTTAAGCCGTTCAGGAGCCACGTATATTATCTTATATCTGCCACTCATAGCTCTGCGCAGTACTTCTTCATATTGAGTGGCTGTTAGTGATGAATTTATATACGCTACGGGCAGGTCTACTTTTTTGAGCTGGGCTACCTGATCCTTCATCAATGATATAAGCGGGGATATTACGATCGTGATACCGGAGAGCATGATTGCCGGAACCTGATAGCATATTGATTTTCCCGCTCCTGTCGGCATTATTCCCAGAACATCGCGCTCTGATAATAATGCGTCGATGAATAATTCCTGGGCGGGCCGGAAGTTTTCGTATCCGTAGTATTGTTTTAGAATGTCCTGTTTTGTCATGGGATGCCTCCGGAATGGTCTTGTACAAGTAAGTTATCGTAGCACTGAAAAGACTTGCAGGCAAGGGGTTTGGGCGAAAGTTCACACATTTGTGTAAGTGGTCGACATTTGGGTGCTGCATATGGTGAAAATTTTTCGATAGTTCATTAGACGGGGGTGGGGGTAATTTGTAAAATAAATACTAACGTTTTATTTTAGCTTGTAATTATGGTATAATCACTTAATCATCAACAGGTGGATTTATTATGCTTAAGATAGTTAAAAATGATGTCACTACATGTGTCGGATGTAACAGATGTATTCGTTTTTGTCCGGTTGAAGGTGCCAACATCGCATATAGTGAAAATGATAAAATCAAGGTAAAGATTGATAATGAGCAATGTATTGCCTGTGGTTCTTGTATTAAGGCTTGTCAGCATGATTCAAGAACCTATCTTGATGATACGGAAAAGTTTTTGACCGACCTTAAAAACGGTGCTTCCATATCCATGTTCGCTGCTCCGGCAAGTCGCACTAATGTTGAACACTGGGGGTGTTTATTGACATGGCTTCGTGAGTTGGGGGTAAAGAAGATTTATGACGTGTCAATGGGCGCGGATATATGCACATGGGCACATACACGGTATATTGAAATAGAAAACCCGAAATCTTTAATTTCGCAGCCATGTCCGGTCGTTGTTAATTATGTTCTGACACATAACCATGCCTTGCTTAGGAATCTGTCACCGATACATAGCCCTATGTTATGTACGGCTATTTTTATGAAAAAATATGAAAATATAGATGATAAGCTCGCTGCATTGTCACCTTGTATCGCTAAAAAGCATGAGTTTGATGCCACCGGTCTTGTAGAGTATAACGTAACTTTGAATAGGCTGTATAAATATATATCTGATAACGGCATAAGACTTCCTTCAAAGGAAACGGGATTTGATAATCCGGAGTCGTTTTTAGGGCGCTTATATCCGATGCCCGGTGGTTTTAAGGAAAATTTTGAGAGATATTTCAGCAAAGCATTACGTGTTGATGAAGCAGAAGGACCGGACATTGTTATTAATGCATTAAAAGAGTATACCAAGCAGCCTGATGAATTTCGTCCGGCAATGCTTGATGTGTTAAGCTGTGCGGATGGTTGTAATCTGGGAACCGGTTGTGCCGGTGAAAAAAGCGTATTTGAAATAAATACGCTAATGGATGAAGCAAGAAAGCGCATAATAAATAACAAAAATATATTTAACTACGAATCCTTATATGAAAAATATAATAACAAACTGCATCTGGATGATTTTGTCCGGGTATATAAACCTTTGTACAGCAGTTCTTCTTTTATAGGTCAGAAGCAGATTGAAATGGCATTTACAATGCTGGATAAGGAAACTGAAAACGATAAAAAATTCAATTGCGGTGCCTGTGGCGCGGACACCTGTTATGACATGGCAAGGTATATTGCAAGGGGTTTAAATACGCCAAAAAACTGTATCTTAAAAGCACGTAACGATGTACATAAAGAGCACGAACGCTCCAGTATGCTGCTCAACACATCGCCACTCGCAGTCAGCTTGTGGAATGAAGACTTTGAGATGTTTGAGTGTAATGATGAATCGGTTAAGTTATATAATCTTAAGGACAAGGAAGAGTATAAAACCCGGTTTTTAGAGCTTTCACCGCAGCTTCAACCTGATGGCATCCCTTCAATAGCGGCAATTACAGAGAACTTAAAAAAAGCCTTTTCAAAAGGTGCTCATGTCTTTGAATGGATGCACCAGTTGCTTGACGGAACACCAATGCCCTCTGAGGTCACTCTGGTCCGGGTTCCCTATGAGGATGGTTTTGCAGTTGCCGGATATGTTCGTGATTTACGTGAGCACAAGAAAATGACAATGGAATTACAGAAGTCCGCAATGCAATTGGCGGAAGCTCTTAAAGACGCGCAAAATGCCAATGAAGCAAAGAGCACATTTTTAGCTAATATGAGCCATGAAATGCGTACTCCGCTTAATGCTATAATCGGTCTGTCCGGACTAACATTAGAAGCAGACAGATTAAATAAAGAAGATAAACCTAATCTTGAAGCGATATACAGTGCCGGCTCGACTCTGCTCAACACAGTAAATGATATACTGGATATTTCAAAGGTTGAAGCCGGTAAAATGGAGTTTGTTGATGATGAATATGAGGTTTCGAGCCTTATAAACGACATTGTTACTCAAAACGCACTGCGAATCGGTGAGAAACCTATAACACTGGTTCTCGATTTATGCCATGGGATTTATACAAAGCTGTATGGCGATGAGTTAAAGATAAAACAGATAGCAAATAATTTGTTATCAAACGCTATTAAATATACCTTGAAGGGCACGGTAAAATTCAGTGTCCGTTGTGAAAAAGAAGATGGTTTAAATGTTTGGCTCACTATAACCGTAAAGGATACCGGTATGGGAATCAAGGTTGAGGACGTTCAAAAGCTGTTTTCAGACTATACTCAGTTGGATATGAAGGCAAATCGTAACACGGAAGGTACCGGTCTTGGACTATCTTTAGCACAAAAGCTTGCAGGTATGATGAACGGTAGAATTACTGTTGAGAGCGAGTACGGAAAGGGCTCTGTATTTTCGGTAAGACTACGGCAGAAGTTTGTGACTGATGCGACACTGGGCCCTGATGCAGTGGAGAGCCTTAAGAATTTCCGTTACTCTGCTCATAAATTTGAGCATGATAAGCTGCGTAAAAGAATAAAGCTTCCCTATGCCCGTGTTTTGGTGGTTGATGACGTGCCTACAAATCTTACGGTTGCAAAGGGTTTATTAAAGCCATACGGTATGACTGTTGATTGTGTAATGAGCGGTAAGGAAGCCATTGACGCAATAGTTAACGGAGGAGTCAGATATAATGCTGTGTTTATGGATCATATGATGCCTGAAATGGATGGAATTGAAGCAACCGGAAAAATCCGTGAAATCGACGATGAATATGTCCGGAAAATGCCTGTTATCGCTCTTACAGCTAATGCAATTCATGGTAATGATAAAATGTTTTTAGATAACGGATTCCAGGCGTTCCTGACAAAGCCGATAGATTTGGCACGTCTTGACGAGGTTGTTCGTCGCTTTATTCGTGATAAGGAACAAGAAGCCCTGTTTGCTGCCGATGAGGATGATTCTGAGCAACTTGAAGATTCTGAGAAATTGAATATAATGGATAAAGCCATTTGGGATGAACTGGATAACGAAATTACTACAATCAACATAACAAAGGGCTTGGAGCGTTATTGCGGTGATGATGAGCTGTATTTTAACGCGATATGTGCTTATTATGATAATACTCCCGTGCTCCTCGATAAGATCGTAGCGTTTGATAAGGATAATTTATACGATTATCAGGTGATCGTTCATGGAATCAAAGGAGCCAGCGCTATCATTTGTGCAGGTGAAAATTCGGCAATGGCGGAGTCCCTGGAAAATGCGGCAAAAGAAGAAAATTATGAGTTTATTACTGCCAATAATGAATTGTTCATAAAACAAACGATGGAGCTCCTGGATGATGTAGAACGCATTATTTCAAAGGTTCAAGGAGATGAACAAAAGCCGGTCAAAGATAAGCCGGATATTGAGCTTATGGAAAAACTTCTTGGAGCATGTGAAGATTATGACATGGATACGGTTGATGAGATCGTTGCTGAGCTTTGTTCATATGAATATGAATCAAACGGCGAACTCGTAAAAGATATTGTTTCCTTATCAAAGCAATTTGACATAGCGAGAATTATTGAGTTGCTTTCCCGTGCGGCGGACACGAAATAGAGCGGAGGGGAACTCACTGTGATCAAACCCTTGACAACAAAGCAATTACATGAAAAAGCGTCATTACTTCCAAGTTTACCGGGCGTTTATATCATGAAAGACAAGTCCGGAAACGTCATATATGTCGGAAAGGCTGCACGGCTGAAAAATCGGGTCGGCAGTTATTTTCATGGTGCTCATGACCCAAAGACCGGGGTGATGGCTTCAAAAGTAACGGATTTTGATGTTATTATCACTAATTCCGAATTTGAAGCATTGGTGCTCGAAAATTCGCTGATAAAGCATCATGTGCCAAGATATAATATTAAATTACGGGATGACAAGGGTTATCCCTATATCAGGGTTGATATGAATGCTCCATACCCCGTTTTTGAAATCGTGGCAAAGCCCGGAAATGATGAAGTTATGTATCTTGGACCGTATGCTACAAGAACAGCTACAAGGGAAGCTATCGGTGCTGTTAGTAAAGCATTTAAGATTCCGACATGCGGGAAAAAGCTGGAGCGCATTATAGGAAGAGAACGTCCTTGTCTTAATAATCATATCGGAACATGTCCGGCTTATTGTCAGGATGCTTCAAAACAAAATGAGTATCGGGAAAGCATCGAGGCTGCGATTGATGTTTTTCAGGGGAAAACAGGTGCCGTGATAAATAAACTGACCGGTGAAATGAATGATGCCGCTTCCAAGTATCTGTTTGAAATTGCTGCTGAAAAACGCGATCGTATACGAGCTGTTGAATCACTAGAGCATAAGCAACTGGTTGTTTCTGGAGCAATGGTTGACACGGATGTAATTGGATTTTTCCGTGGCGCGGCGAAAAGCTGCTTTGCGGTTTTGCATTTTATTAACGGAAATCTTGTGTCGAAGGATTATGAGTTGTTTGATACACCTATCGAGGATGATTCGGATGCGATTTCCGCGATTACCCGGCAATATTACGAAAAACGCGGTATCATACCCGGTGCTGTTTATCTTCCTGTTGGAGTTTCGGATATAGAGCTGTTGGAGCAGTACTTTTCATCAAATGCGGGCAGACGGGTTTGTCTTTTTACACCAAAACGCGGAGATAAGGCAAAGCTTGTTGAGACGGCAAATATAAATGCCCGTGAGGAGACAGAACGTGCGACCAGTTATGAGGAGAAAACACTAAAAACTCTTCAGTGGCTTGAGCATGCTCTGAAACTGGAAAAACCGCCTGAGCGAATTGAGGCATTTGATATATCCAATACAGGTGGAGTTGATTCTGTAGCTGCTATGACGGTTTTTGTAAAAGGAATACCTTATAAACGTGATTATAAGCGCTTCAAAATCAAAGAGATACAGGGGCAGGATGATTATAACAGTATGGTTGAAGTAATTTCCCGTAGAATTGCGCGCTTTGTAAGTGATGATGAAAAGTTTGCTGTTTTACCTGATATTATACTTGTAGACGGTGGCGCGACTCATGCTTCGGTTGTGCGAAAAACATTGGATGAGTTATGTATATCTGTTCCGGTGTACGGTATGGTAAAGGATGATAAGCATAAGACACGTGCGCTTGTAACTCCGGAAGGGGAGGAGATAGGTATACAGGCAAATCCTGCTGTGTTTGCTTTTATCGGAAAAATACAGGAGGAAACACATAGATTTGCAGTGGAATATCACCGGACGGAGCGTTCTAAAAATACCTATAAATCAAAGCTTGATGCTATCCCCGGCGTTGGGGAGAAGCGCAGAAATTATCTGCTCAAGGAGTTTGGCAGTTTAAAGGCTGTAAAGGCGGCGTCGGTGGAGGAGCTCAAGGGTGTGGTGCCGAAGGATGTGGCTGAGAGGATTTTTGAGTATTTTCATTAATTAGTTATGAATCGTAGGGGACGCAGCCCTCTGCGTCCCGTCAGGAGTCAGGCGTTATGAGAATTATCAGCGGTTCTGCCAGGGGGCGGAAGTTGAAGGATGTAACTATTGACATCAGACCTACAAGTGACATGGTTAAGGAGTCGATATTTAATATCGTCCAATTTGAAATAGAAGGCAGGTGGGTACTGGATTTATTTGCAGGAACCGGGCAGCTTGGTATTGAGGCACTTTCACGGGGGGCGCGAAGTGCCGTATTTGTTGATTCAAATCCACAAGCGGTAAAACTTATCAATCAGAATCTGGAGATATGCGGGTTTACTGATTTATCATCAGTTTATACCCGTGATGTGTTAAAATGTCTTGAAAAAGAGCTATATAGTGAAACCTTTGACATCGTTTTTATTGACCCGCCGTACAATTTATCACTATTGCCGGAGACTTTGACCACTGTAATTGGATTTGACAAATTGAATAGCAATGGTATAATAATTTGTGAAACTACGATAGATACGATTGCACCAAGAGTAGAGTTACCTTATTTTTTATATAGAGAGTATAAGTATGGCAGCACGAAAATTCTAAGGTATAATAAGTCGCAGGAATGATTGATGAAAGAAGAATTACATGAGTATTGCTGTATATCCCGGCAGTTTTGACCCGATAACTTTAGGTCATTTGAATATAATAAGACGTGCATCACGTGTCTTTGATGAATTGTTTGTTTGTGTAATGAGTGATTCTGAAAAGAATCCCTTGTTTACTCATGATGAAAGGGTTGAGTTCATTAAACGCACCACTAAAAGATTTCCGAACGTTACGGTAGAGACTTCAAAAGATTTACTTGTTGACTACATGAAGTCCAAGGGTGCAAAAGTAATCATTAAGGGTATGCGTGCTGTTTCCGATTTTGACAGGGAATTTCAAATTGCGCTGATTAATAAGAAGCTTGATCCTGACATTGAAACGCTATTGATGCCGTCCAGTGAGAAGTATACATATCTTAGTTCGACCGTTGTTAAGGAAATGGCAAAATACGGTGCTGATTTGAGTACGTTTATGCCTAAAGAGGTCATAGATGACTTTATTTCAAGAGTCAAGAGTGTGGGTTTGTATCATAAAAAATAACATTGTTAACGTCAATCATCATAGAGAGGATGATGGGTAGTATGAGCAGTAGGATTCCTGAATTACTGGAAATGCTTCATTCCATGATATCTGAAGCATGGGGTCTTCCTATGGGTGCTGAAAAATGCATTATTGAGCGTAATAAGGCTTTGGATTTGTTAGACGAAATCAGAGCTCAATTTCCGACTGAGCTTGCAGAGGCGAGAAACCTTATTGCCGGTCGTGCAGAGTTTATTAATAACGCCAGACGCGAAGCGGAGAATATTCGTCGCAGCGCAGAAGAAAAAGCAAGGAAAATGATCGATGAGCAGGAGATAACAAGGACGGCAAAATCCAGAGCAAACGCGATGCTTTCTTCTGCTGAAGCCAATACCACAGAACTTCGCAGGGTCGCTAATGAGTACGTTGATATTACTATGAAACGTACAGAGGATGCTTTAACTCTCGCGCTTAATGAAATAAAAGAATCGAGGGAAAAATTCAGGCAGGCGGCACGTAAGAAACCGGAGCCGGTTGTTGCTATTCAGAGTAATCAAGCAGAAGAACAAGAGTAAATTAATATCGGTTTGGTTTTTAGAGAAATTGTAAAGGTACAATTTCTCTTTTTTCTTGTGTCTGTTATGCGCTTCAAACACTATATATGGTATAGAGAAAAAATATTACTTTATATTAAAGAAAAATTAATATTTTTTTGCATTTTTATGTTGACATTATGGTATTTGCGCTTTATAATCAGAGACAGAAGTGGTGGAAAGTGGGGAGTAGTGTATTAAAATCCCACAATTCACAGAAAGGCGGGGCGAAATGCTGGAAGGTACATATAAGCATACAATAGACGCTAAAGGCCGTCTGTTTATCCCTGCCGACTTGCGCGAGAAGCTGGGTTTCTCGTTTAGGGTTACACTCGGATATCCTCATACAGGTCTGAAGAAAAAATGTCTTGCTGCGTTTCCTGATGTGACCTGGGATAAAATACAAGCAAAATATGACGCAATGCCAAGACGTGAAAAGAATAAAATGCGTATGCTTTTTGCCTATTCAAAAACATACGAGCTAGATAGTCAAGGTCGTATTCTGCTGCCCCAGAATATTCGTGACGAGGCGGAGTTAAAGAAAGAAGTAGCCATCGTGGGTGCAGGTGATAACGTCGAAATTTGGGATGCTGATGTGTGGGATAAGATATACGAACTGGAATCAAATCAGGAGAATATTGCATCAATCTACGATGAGCTTGACTTTTAGCGCTGAGAGGTATCCGAATGAAGCATACACCGGTACTGCTTAATGAGTGTTTAGAGGGACTCAATATCAAGCCAAACGGAATATATGTTGACGGAACGCTGGGGCGCGGAGGTCATGCGTTAGAGATAGTAAAAAGACTAAATACCGGAAAGCTGATTGCCATTGACCGCGATATAGAAGCAATACGTGACACGGAGGAGGTACTAAAATCACATTTCGGGTACATGGAAAAGGTCGCACTTGTACATGCAAATTACAAGGATATTTCCAAAGTGCTCGAAAACCGGAAAATTAGCAAGGTTGACGGAATGCTTTTCGATTTTGGTACTTCCTCTCCTCAACTGGATGATAATAAACGCGGATTTTCATATATGCATAATGCAAAGCTTGATATGAGAATGAACAGGGAAGATAAACTAGCAGCATTTGATATCATAAATACATGGTCAAATCCGGAGCTTCGTAAGATATTTTATGAATATGGCGAAGAAAGATACTCGAAATCAATATCAAATGCAATCGTGAACAAACGGGACAAAACTCCGATAGAAACTACATTTGACTTAAACGAGGTAATCATTTCAGCAATACCGGCTAAAGCAAGAAAAGAGCCGCAACATCCTTCAAAACGCGTATTTCAAGCATTACGAATCGCAGTTAATGACGAGCTCCGCTCCATTGCGTATATGCTTGATGAGATACCAAAGTGTTTAGCTTCAGGGGGACGGGTATGTATTATCAGCTTTCACTCTCTTGAGGATAGATTAGTAAAACAATCATTTTCGCAATATGCGACAAAGTGTGTTTGCCCGAAGGAATTACCAATTTGCGTGTGCGAAAAAAAACCGGAAATGAAAATTATTACAAAAAAGCCGATAATTCCCTCTGAAAAGGAACTTGAAGAAAATCCAAGAGCAAGAAGCGCGAAATTACGGATAGCAGAGAAATTATGATAAACACAATTAAACCCAACGACGAGCCCAGTGAAACGGGTCGGCGTTGGAGAGGAAAAGCAAGGAAGCGATCGAAGTTTTCGGCTTTAGCCGGAAACGTAGTTAAGCGGACATTGCTTTGACGTAAGGATGGATCCGTTATGGCGATCAGTGTAAGGCAGAAAAAACATCATAAGGAAATATATATTTGTGGTTCGGCAGCTCCGGTGAGGCAAACTGATTGGGAGCCTCTAAAAGAGTTATCGAGTTTTTCAGTGTCTGAAAAGGGTAAAATTCAAAAAGAGAATAAAACACTAAAAGAGAATAAAATTCCGAAAAAGAGTAAAGCCCCGAAAGAGAAAAAAGTGCCGAAAGAGAAAAAGGCTCCGAAAGAAACTAAAACTCAAAAAGAGAAACATTTAAGAGCAGATTTGGAGCAAAGTGCGCCGAGTGTATCTTTGTTTGCCATAATCGGGTTTTTTGCTGTTTCTGCATTGATGATTTTCGTTATGCTGGCACAGGTCAACTATAATGAGGTGCTCCGGGAAACTGCCAGATTAAACACTCATCTGGATATACTCCATGAGCAGCAAAGAGTTTTATCTATAACGTTTGAAAGTGTTATAAATATGGACGAAATTGAGCGTTATGCAAAAGACGTACTTGGGATGTCTAAACCGGAAGCAGAGCAAGTCACCTTACTGCGCACTTTGCCGGAAGACAAAATCGAGGTTATTTATGATGAGGCAAATGTTGACAGATGGCGGGAGTTTAGTGGTTATATAACATTTTTGTTTGATGAATATATTAGGTGATAATGATGGAACAAACCGAACAAATAGAACAAACGGAACATACGGAACAAGTGAAGCAATATGCAAAGACAAGAAAGCGCAAAAGAAGAGCAAAAGCTAAAAATACAAAAGTTGCATTGCTTGTTCGTACCTTGGTTATCCTCACGCTATGCGGAGTAGCGGGTTTTGTCGGTCTTGCGCTCAGGTTATATGAGATTCAGGTTGTAAACAGTAGTTTTTATGAAAGTCGAGCCCTTCAATCACAACTGAGACATACTACAATAATGGCAACACGCGGTGCGATATTTGATGCAAACGGGAACATTATGGCAATGAGTGCTCCTTCGACCAATATATTTATAAGTCCGCATGATATTGTAGAATATGAGCAGGACCCGCAGCTTATAGCAACAGGGCTGTCGGAGATTCTGGATATTCCAAAAGATACGATTTTGGCACGTATGGAAAGAACGTCATCACAGTATGAGAGAATTAAGATGCTCGTCCCGGGTAATGAAGTAGATATGCTGCGTGAGTTTATTAATGAGCATAATATTAAGGGTATTCATTTTGAAGCAACGTTAAAAAGACATTATCCCAACAATAAACTTGCCAGTCAGATCATCGGGTTCGTAGGCGGCGAAAACAGTGGGCTCGAAGGTTTGGAGCAACGATATGAAAGCACATTAAGTGGTGTCGACGGCAGAACTGTTAATCTGAGAAGCGGCAGGGGAACAAATTTGATGTTCTCCGGCTATGAAGATTCTTTTAATGCGAAAGATGGCTATGATTTGACATTAACTGCCGATTTATCGATCCAGTATTATCTTGAAAGACATCTTACACAAGCTATTGTTGATTACGATGTTCAAAGTGGCGCGATATGTATAGCAATGAATCCGAAAACAGGAGCAATTCTTGGAATGGCGAGTTATCCGAATTTTAATCCGAATGATTTTTTAAGAATCAACGATAGTGAATTGCAAAAGATAAACATGCTTGAGGAGGAGCATGAGCGCGTAGAAGCCTACCACCTGGCTCAACTTCGTCAATGGAGAAACAGAGGCTTGACAGATACCTATGAGCCCGGTTCTGTCTTTAAAATAATTTCTACGGCTATGGCTCTTGAAGAGGATGTTGCGGATATGGAAAGTAATTTTAACTGTGAAGGTTTGATGGAAGTTCTTGGACGTGTTGACGATGATGGAGAAGTGGTTCCGCTCAGATGCCATAGCAGATGGGGACACGGGTATCAAACCCTTGAGGAGTCCTTTGCAAATTCATGTAATATCGCAACTGTTAATCAAGGTCTGAGAGTTGGTTCGCGTAACTTTTATAAATATGTATGCGCGTTTGGGCTGTTTGAAAGGACAGGTTTAGACAATAGCGGGGAATCGCGTGGCATATGGTGGGACGAGAGGACCTTCTATAATGCATATAATCATTCACGGCTGGCTTCGGCATCATTCGGTCAAACCTTTAGAATAACACCGATACAAATGATTTCTGCTGCAGCGGCAACTATCAATGGCGGTTATCTGATGCAACCTTATATTGTGAGCCAAATCACAGACGGCAACGGCAATACGGTCGAGTCATTTCAACCAACTGTTTTAAGACAGGTCGTAAGTAATGAAACATCGGCGAATATGCGACAAATGCTTGAAAGTGTTGTGGAATCAGGAACCGGTCAAAATGCGCAAATAAGAGGGTACAGGGTTGGCGGGAAAACCGGTACCTCTGAGAATATTGAGAAGATAGCAAGGGAAGGTGAAGAGGCGGAAAAGGAATATATCGTATCATTTATCGGGTTTGCTCCGGCAGACGATCCTGAAATCATTATCCTGCTTCTCCTTGATACACCAAGTGGTAAAAACGGAATATATATAAGTGGCGGATCGATGGCAGCTCCTGTTGTCGGAAATATGCTGGCTGATATATTACCTCTTTCTCTTGGTATTAAGCCACAGTATTCAGAAGAAGACCTTAAGGAAATAAATATAATAATTCCCTCGTTTACTAACAGAAAACTATCTGATGCGGTTGCTCAGCTAAAAGCAATTGAGCAGGAATATGTCATTTTAGGAGATGGTAATACAGTTATAGGACAACTGCCCAGAGCAAATGCCAATGTTGCGTATGGAACGGTCGTTACACTATATACTGATGAAGAACCGCCGAGGGATACGGTGATCGTGCCTTCCTTACTGGGAATGAACTTTAATGAGGCGCAGGAGGAACTCCGGAAAAATGGCATGTTTATCAGAACTACAGGTGCCCCGAGGTCGAATACAAAAGCTACTGTCTCTATTCAATCCATGCCCGGCGGTTATAGAGCTATTTACGGCGCTGTTGTTGAAGTGACATTAATTGACAGCGGAATTATAGAACTGCGAAGCACGTAACAATCAGGATAGTAGGGGACGCGCCCCTGCGCGTACCGCAAGGAGCAGGAACAGAGTTGAAATGAAGCTTATAGACTTGATAAAAAATATAACTGCAATAACAATTAATGCCGATTTGGACATGGAAATCAGCGGCATAAGTTATGACAGCAGAACCATAAAACGGGGAGACTTGTTTGTAGCCATAAGGGGTTACGAGTTTGATGGACATAAGTACATAGATGATGCAATAAAAAAAGGCGCAGCTTGCATAATATGCGAAGAAGAATCAAAGGTAAGTAACCAATATGTTCTCGTAGAAAATTCCCGGATAGCTCTTGCTCTGATATCCGCAACATGGTTTAAGAATCCATCAACAAAGATAAAAGTGATTGGTGTTACGGGAACAAATGGCAAAACAACGGTCACAACACTCTTAAAGAACGTTTTAGAATACATAACTAAAGGCAAGACCGGCTTAATAGGTACAAATGGTAATTATATCGGTGATAAAGAGTATTTAACATCACTAACAACACCGGAAGCATATGACATACAAAGATTATTAAGTGAAATGGTGGATGAAAAATGTGAATATGCTGTAATGGAAGTATCATCTCATGCGTTATCGCTCCATAGGGTACACGGAATAATGTTTGAGGTAGGTGTATTTACGAACTTGACACCGGAGCATCTGGACTTTCATAACTCGATGGAGCAATATGCCAAAGCAAAGTCGCAATTATTCTCTTACAGTCGTTACTCTGCAATTAATATAGATAATGAATATGCACGTACGATGATTGAAAGTGCAACGGGTAATGTTTTTACATATTCAGTTAAAAAAAATACTGCGGATCTGGTAGGAAAAGATGTTCGCCTGAAACCAAATAGAGTGGATTTTTGTGCACTGACAATAGGTAATCTTCATAGAATTAAACTGAACATTCCGGGAATGTTTTCCGTGTACAATGCACTTGCGATAATATCAACGGCACTTCTGCTCGGATTTGAGATGGAGGATATATCTTCAGCTTTAGACAGATGTAATAACGTAAAGGGCAGAGTTGAGATAGTGCCGACCGGCACAGACTACACAGTGATAATAGACTATGCTCATACAGCAAGCGCGCTGAAAAATGTTATATTGATGGCACGGGAGTGCTATAGCGGGCGGGTTGTTACACTATTCGGGTGCGGAGGAGACAGGGATAATAGCAAACGACCGGAAATGGGCAGGATTGCAGCGGAGTATTCGGATTATGTAATCGTTACATCGGACAATCCGCGTACAGAAGACCCGGAGCTTATTATATCGCAAATACTCACAGGAATGTCCGGTACAAAAACGCCTTATGAGGTAATAGTAAACAGGCTTAAAGCGATACATTGGGCTCTTGAAAACTCTCGAAGTGATGATGTTTTGATTCTCGCGGGAAAAGGACATGAGACATATCAAATAGTTGGTAAGGAAAAAAAACATTTTGATGAACGGGAAATTGTCGCAGACTACTATAATTTAAGTGCACTTAAACAGGTATAAATAAGATTCACAGGAGTAGGAATATGGAATTGGAGTTTGGTTTAGCTTTTTTTGTGACATTGCTGGTTGCAGTTGGAATTGCACTACTCTTGATTCCGATGCTGCGTAAAATCAAAGCGGAGCAAGCCATTCGTGAGGATGGTCCGGTATGGCATAATAAAAAGCAGGGAACTCCTACTATGGGAGGCTTCATATTTATAATTGCGATAACCTTAACCTGTTTCACTGTTGGGTTACCTGAGATAATAATTGGCGATTTAACTCATTTGTTTATGCTCTCTTTTGCGCTTCTCTATGGACTAATTGGTTTTTATGATGATTATATGAAATTAAAAAGAAAACGAAATCTGGGACTTAGAGTACTTCCAAAATTTGCCATGCAGGCTGCTGTGGCGGTAGGATTCTTAATACTGCTCCGGCATACGGGGAATTTAACAACAAGTCTTTATGTGCCCTTTATTAACATATACATAACATTATCCGAGCCGGTATATTTTGTTTTTGCCGCATTTGTTATGGTTGGTACGGTTAATTCCGTGAATATAACAGATGGAATTGATGGTCTTGTTGCAGGTGTTTCGATACCCATTGCTCTTTGCTTTTCGGTATTAGCATGGATATGGGACTTTACATCAATAGGGATTTTTACCTTTGCTCTTGCGGGTAGTCTTGTTGCATTTTTGATATTCAACTTTCACCCTGCAAAAGTATTTATGGGTGATACAGGTTCGCTCTTTCTCGGAGGAGCAATATGCGCAATCGCATTCGCGATGGATAAACCTTTGGTTCTGCTTCCGCTCGGATTTGTTTTCTTTATTGAGACGCTCTCTGATATTATTCAAATATTTTATTTTAAATTCAGCGGTGGAAAAAGGGTGTTTAAAATGGCGCCGTTACACCATCATTTTGAGATGAGCGGATGGGGAGAGTATAAGATATTTACAATTTTTACAGGAGTTTCGATAGTATTTGCGATAATTTCATATTTAGGAGTGTTTAACAGATTTTAGCAGATAAGCAGGGAAGCAGAGAAACAGAGAAGCAGAGAAGCAGATAAGCAGAGAAACAGAGAAGCAGAGAAGCAGGTGATGAAATGGAAAAGTATAGAAAAAAGGACAAAATCAAAAAGGTAAAAAAAGAAAAAAAGATAAAAAAACCCAAGAGCAGTCAAGCGGAGCCGTTGACAATATCTGATTCTATTACGGGCGTTCCATCCTGGAAACCGCGTGAGTTAAAATCTGAGTATTATGACAAGGGGTTAAAGGGTCCCGGTTTTGATGTGCCTTTTTTAGTTATTACACTTGTTATTTTATCTTTTGGGCTTATTATGTTATTTTCGGCAAGCTATGCCAGACAATCTTATACTGAAGATGGCCCTATGTACTTGTTTACACAACAGCTTTTCTTTGCCGTACTAGGTGTTGTTATTATGTTTGTTACCTCACGTGTTCCGGTCAGTGTAATCAGCCGTTGGTCTTTGGTATTATTGCTTGGCTCAATAGTTTTTTTGGTACTGGTTCTTTTTCTTGGTGTTCGGGTTAATGGTGCTACACGTTGGATAGGTATAGGCGGTGAGCGTGGTTTTAGATTTCAACCGTCAGAGGTTGCTAAGCTCGCGATAATACTGTCATTTGCCCAATTCTCATGCTGGTTCGGGAAAAATATGAGTACATTTAAATATGGAGTTTTTCCATTTATTTCTATAGCCTTTGTTATTGTTGTATTGTTATACCTGCAGCCGCACTTATCGGGAGTAATAATCACTGTAGCACTGACCTTGATAATGATGTTTGCAGGCGGTACAAGAATTAAGTGGTTTCTTGTCGGCGGTGGATTAGCTGCTGTTATTATAGGTATAATGCTGCTGGTTGGATTGAGTGATTCTAGAAAAGTAGATATAGAAACAGATGAAGGTATCAGAACACAGACGGTTCTGGACTTTGGAAGATTCGGATACGCAGGCAGACGTATCAATGCCTGGCTCGATCCTGAATCCGATCCGCTGGAAACCGGATTTCAGGTCAGACAATCACTTAATGCTATAGGCTCAGGCGGTTTGCTGGGGCAAGGTCTAGGGCAGAGCCGTCAAAAGCACTTACATCTTCCTGAAGAACATAATGACTTTATATTTGCTGTAGTCGGGGAAGAGTTAGGTTTTATCGGATCGATTTTAATATTAATGCTGTTTGCGCTGCTAATCGTAAGGGGCTACTGGCTGGCACTTAATGCAAAGGATCGGTACAGCTGGCTGATAACTATCGGGATAACCAGTTTGCTTGCGATTCAGGTATTCTTAAATGTTGCCGTTGTAACAAATATAATGCCGGCAACCGGTATATCATTGCCGTTTTTTAGTTATGGCGGTACTGCGTTGCTCGTTCAAATGTTTCAGATGGGTATTGTTCTTTCGGTTTCGCGGGAAATTCCGACAACTGTACAGCTTGAGCGCCGTTTGAAATCAACTGAACCAATAGATGATGAACTCTTTTCAATTGATCTTTGAATAAATATGGAGAAAAATGATGAATTTTCTGTTTGTATGCAGTGGAACTGCGGGACATATAAATCCGGCACTTGCGGTCGCTACTGAATTACGAACCAGAATACCGGACTCGGAAATATTATTTGTAGGTGCAGATAGGGTTTTAGAGAAAAAGTTGATACCGCAATCGGGATTTAAAGTCGTAAATATCAAAATGAGTGGTTTGAGACGGGGATTTTCTCCCGGAGATATTATATACAATTTAAATACCGCAAAAAACATTTTAACTGCAAGCCGTGAATCGTCAAAACTTATTAAAAGCTTTAAACCGGACATAGCTATAGGAACAGGGGGGTATATATGCTATCCGGTTC
>Ga0209737_10001460_pt1 | contig 16976 bp, 20 predicted proteins | sample TergutCu122P3_FD_187284 | JGI IMG/M metagenome (GOLD analysis project Ga0209737, IMG submission 187284) | Cubitermes ugandensis P3 segment gut microbial communities from Kakamega Forest, Kenya - Cu122 P3 (SPAdes) (version 2) | ecosystem: Host-associated > Arthropoda: Insects > Digestive system...
GGGCGGAAGTGCTGGCGAGCCGCGATATTTTCGTCGGGGTAAACGCGGTTGATTATTCCGGCTATCCCGACTGCCGCCCCGAATATATCGCCGCCTTTGAAACAATGGCCAATCTCGCCACCAAAGCGGCAGTGAAAGGGGAAAAACTCACCCTGCACGCGCCCTTGCTCGATCTCACCAAGGCGGAAATCATCAGGTTGGGGAATGCCCTGGGCGTCGATTATCATCTCACCGTTTCCTGCTATCAGGCAGATGATGAAGGTTATGCCTGCGGACGCTGCGATTCCTGCCGCTTGCGCCGCGCGGGCTTTCATGCTGCCGGATTGCCTGATCCCACCCGATACCGTACCCAGAAAGCCTGTGCGCATTGATGCCAGAGTGCATTTATCGCGCCAATTCTTGCCGATAAAATGCTATCCTGATTTACCCGGCATTCAATTATGATATTCTGAAAAAACATCCCCGCATAATTGATTTTCGAGGCTACAATGTAATGTATAAAATCATTTTCAACCTTCCTCAAAACAGGAGACGAACATGCAGGATTATTCAAACATCTGGAAGAGCTACCTGGAATTTTGTCAACGCTCCTGGCTGGACATGAGCCGTTTCTGGTTTATGGCTCTTCCCAATACCGGCGGCGCAAAAAGCGGCAAGGAAGAAGCGTTCTCTCCCTTTACGCCTTTCGTCGCCACGGAAAGCTGGATGGCGATGTTCAAGCCGTGGATGCCCAAGATCGACGCCCATGCCAGCCTCGATCCCAGCGTCATGGAAGAGGCCACCAGGGTTTCCATGCAGATGTTCATGCCTTGGCACAGCGACCCGTTATGGGTCAATGCCCTCTCCAGCAAGACCAAAGAGAGCAAACAGGAACAAAATATAATCCCTGATGATAAAAAGGTCATCGAGGATGTAAACCTCACTCCTGAAGAACTGGAAGTCAAACGCGCAATCAAACGCAGTCGCACCCAGGATTGATTTCTTTCCGCCAGACGCGGAAATGTTACAAAAACCCGGCCTTGAATTTTATTCCAGGCCGGGTTTTTTACGCATAGCGCCTGAGCCAAATCCAGGCGAATCAGATCTGGCCTGACAGGCCTATAAATTTATTCCGGCAGCACTGTCTCCAGGGCAAAATTCTCTTCCACCGTCTCCCGTCTGCGGATGAGGAAGACATCCCTGCCATCCACCATGACTTCGGCGGCGCGGGGGCGGGAATTGTAGTTGGAGCTCATGGTAAAGCCGTAAGCGCCCGCCGAAAGAACGGCGAGCAAAGAGCCTTCGCCAAGAGTGAGCTTCCGTTCTTGTCCCAAGAAATCACCGCTCTCGCAAATCGGCCCCACCACATCATATGTAGCTTCTGCCGCCGTGCTGGGAGACACCGGCACTATCTCGTGCCAGGCCTTGTAAAGCGCGGGGCGCACGAGATCGTTCATCGCCGCATCCACGATGGCGAAATTTTTATCCGTCCCTGTTTTCAGGTATTCCACCTTGGTGAGCAAGAGACCAGCGTTGCCTACCAGACTCCTCCCCGGCTCGAAAAATATTTTGCATTCCCTGTCGCCTAAGCGCGCATAAAGGCGCTCCAAAAGCGGGGTCAGGAAATCCGCAAAAGCGACCGCCTCTTCTCCCATTCGGTAGGGGATGCCAAAGCCTCCGCCCAGATCGAGATGCTGAATGGTTATGCCCTGCCTCTCCAGAACAACCATGAGATCGAGCACCCGCTCCAGCGCCTCGGCAAAAGGCGCAGGCTCGGTAATCTGCGAGCCGATATGGCAGTCGATACCGCGCACCGCCAGATTCGGTAAGCTCTTGGCGTGGGCGTAAATCTGGGGGGCATCAGCCATGGAAACGCCGAACTTGCTCGTCTTCAGGCCGGTTGCGATATAGGGATGGGTTTTGGGGTCTACATCCGGGTTTACCCTGAGGCTGACCGGCGCGACCTTGCCGATCCGCCCGGCTACCCGGTTCAAACATTCCAGTTCGGCCCCGGATTCGACGTTGAAGGACAAAATGCCCACATGCAAGGCAAATTCCATCTCCGCTTCGCTTTTTCCCACCCCGGAGAATAAAACCTTCTCCGCCTTGCCACCCGCAGCCAATACCCGCTTCAATTCGCCGCCGGAAACGATGTCAAAGCCTGCGCCCAGGCGGGCAAAAAGGTTCAGGATGGCAAGATTGGAATTGGCTTTGACCGCATAGCAGATCTGGGCATTCTTCCCCCCCGGATGCGCGCCAAGCGCGCTCTTGCAGGCGGAAAATCTCTCGCTCAAGGCAGCGCGGGAATAGACATAACAGGGGGTGCCAAAGCGCGCGGCGATTTCCGGCAGCGGCGTTTCTTCCGCATATAAAACTCCATCACGCATGGCAAAAAAAGGGGCGCCCGGTAAACTCATGGTTTATCTCCTTCGGAATCGTTAGCTATGGATGCTCCTGTCTCCGGGTTTTGCTTCGCGCCGAAAACCCGGTCATAAAGAGGCGGCGGCACGGCGCCGGAAGGCTTTTCCAGCGCGCCTTTCATCCCGCAGGAAACAGTCATGCCAAGCAAGGGCAAAAGCAGAAACAACCGTAGTTTCATGGTAAGACATCACAATAAAAAGACAATGGTAGCAGGTTCTCTATGAGATGCCGCTACCAGTACGCCCCGAACATGTTTAAAATGCGGTGGCTTTACGCGCTCCTCGCTGTAGCTGGCAAGGTATTTTGTATCAACAGGCAGGCCAGTTCCTCCTGTTCCTTCTTCATCAGGACATGATCAAGAAAATTTCCATCGAAGACCTCATCCCCGGCATGTATGTGCATGACCTGAATTGCGGCTGGATGGAGCACCCTTTTCTGACCAATACCTTCCTCGTAGACGGTAAGGCCAGAATCGCCAAGATCAGAAGCCTGGGGGTGCAGGAGCTTTACATCGATACGGAGCGCGGCCTCGATCTCCCCTATGCGCCCACGATAGAAGAAGTCGAAGAGAAACTGCAACAGCAGATGGACAATCTGGGCGAAGAAGAAGAGGAAACGCTCGAGTCCATTTCCCTGGGCAATCTGCGCGAAGAAGCGCCGCGCGCCAAAAAGCTGCATTTCGAGGCCAACCAGATCATCCAGACTCTGATGCGGGACGTCCGCATCGGCGCCGCCGTTGAAATCGGGCGGATGGAGCAATTGACGGAAAGCATGATCGACTCCATCTTCCTCAATCAGAGCGCCATGCTGCCCTTAACCGCCCTGAAACGGCACGACACCTATACCTTCGAGCATTCCGTCTCTGCCTGCGCCCTGATGATCGCTTTCGCCCGCAGACTTGGGATGTCGCGCCAGATCATCCGCGATCTGGCTTTGGGGGCGTTGATGCACGATGTCGGCAAGGCGAAAATTCCCGATTCCATCCTCAACAAACCGGGGCCGCTCACCGATCTGGAATTCGCCCGCATGAAGCAACACGCAATCTACAGCGTCGAGATTCTGGAAAAGGCGGGTAATGTCTCCTCTATCGCGCTTCAGATCGCAGCGCAGCACCATGAACGCTACGACGGCAGCGGCTACCCGAAAAAACTGAAGAATGAGGGACTCTCCATCTACGGCAAAATGGCTTCCATCGTCGATGTCTATGACGCGATTTCTTCCAACCGGGTCTATCACCGGGGGATGCGCCCCTCGGAAGCATTGAAGAAATTGCTGGAATGGAGCGAATTTCATTTCGATCCCAAGCTGGTACATAGCTTTATTCGCGCCATCGGCATTTATCCTTCCGGCTCCTTGGTGCGGCTGGAAAGCGGCAGACTCGCCGTCGTGCGTAACCAGAACGAAAGTAATCTTCTTCGTCCTGTCGTTACCGTGATTTATCACACCCACAAGATGCAATACCTGCCGCCGCAGCAGATAGACCTCACCAGCGGCGCGGACAAGATCGTCTCCTATGAAGATTTCTCACGATGGAAAATAGATCCCGTTCCCTGGCTGCCTGCCTGAGTCTCTTCGCGCTCCTCGTAAGCCCAGCCCTTGCGGCAGAGGAGGCGGTCACTCTGCCGGAAGAAGGCGCGGTGACGGAAATCGAGCGTGGCCTGGCCATGCAGGCAAGAGCGCAGCAAATCAAGCTGGAGGCTGAGGCCGAACGAGCAGCGGAGGAGGAAGCCTGCGGCAAAAAATTCTTTGTCAATGATTGCAGGAGCGCCGCCAACGAGCGTTATCTGGAAAAACTGGCAGAGAGCCGAAAACTTGCCGCCGAAGGGCGCGAGGTAGAAATAACACAGCGCAAAAAAGATCTGGAAGCGCTACGGGCAGAACAGGCAAGAGATGCGACCGCCCGAGAAGAGAAGAATATCGAACGCGGCAAAACTATCGCTGAGGAGCAGAAAGCGCGCGAGGCAGCTTATCAGGAGCGCTTGGAAAAACACGCGCAAAAAACCGCGACCAAGGCGCAAAAAGCGGCGAAAGAGAGAGAAAACGCGAGGATGCGCGAAGAAAAAAGCCAGGAGAAAAAAGCCAGACGGGAAGAGGAGAGGGCGCGCAAAGCCTCCAGACGAAGCGCGCCGCTGCATTCGGAATAAGGAGAGATAAGGGAAGATAATGGGAGACGGGGCGAGAAGGATTGGATAAAATCCCGCCTTTATATTCTTGCTGAAGAGGTTTGCCGTGCGCATTGTTTGTCTTGATCTCGAAGGGGTGCTGGTACCGGAGATATGGATCGAGTTCGCCCGCCAGAGCGGAATTGCCGAATTGCGGCGAACCACCAGGGATGAGCCGAACTACGACACCCTGATGCGCTTTCGTCTGGACATTCTGCGCCAGCATAATCTGGGCTTGCCGGACATTCAGAAAGTCATTGCAGAAATGGGGCCGATGCCGGGGGCGCGGGAATTCCTCGATGATTTGCGGGAAAGCTATCAGGTCATGATTCTGTCGGATACTTTCTACGAGTTTGCCCATCCGCTGATGCGCCAACTCGGCTGGCCTACCTTGTTCTGCCACAGTCTGGAGACGGACGGGCAGGGATTCGTCACCGGCTACCGCCTGCGCATGCCCGACCAGAAGCGGGAGGCCGTACAGCGTCTGAAGGAACTCAATTTCAAGGTCGTGGCGGCTGGCGACTCCTACAACGATACCGCGATGCTGAGTGAGGCCGATAGCGGCATCCTGTTCTGCCCGCCAGAAAACGTGATTCGCGAATTCCCCCAGTTCCCGGTAACTAAGGACTACCCAGCCCTGCGCGAGCAAATCGAGTTAGCTTTCAGATGACAGATGACAGATGACAGATGACAGATGTCAGGAATCAGGGATCAGGAAAACCTCTGATCTCTGATGTGCTAGGATAGAAGCATCGCTATGAGGTCAAAAAGCATGTTGCTGGATCAACTCCACCGCCAAAGAAAGCAGATCGCCGCATTGGGTGAGCAATATGGCGCCAGGCGGATTCGCGTATTTGGATCGGTGGCCAGGCGTGAGGAACTCCCCGATAGCGATGTGGATTTTCTGGTTGACTTTGAGCGGGGCTACGATCTTTTCCGCCAGCGTCTGCCGCTCACGAGGCAGCTATCTCTGCTACTTGAGCGGCGCGTCGATTTGGTTCCTGAACACGAACTGAATGAACATCTGCGCGAAATCGTTTTACAGGAATCTGTGGAGCTATGAGCAAGCTCTGGCAGCCCTATGCCAAACATATCCTGGATGCCATTGCCAAAATCAGGCGCATCGAGGCGCGCGGTGACATCACTCGGGATGAAGTCCTCTACGATGCTGCGTTACGCAATCTGCAAACGCTCTCCGAAGCCACCCAACTGCTGCCTCCCGAAGAAAAATCGCGCTACCCGGAAATTCCGTGGCGCGACATCAGTGGTTTTCGCAACATCCTTGTCCATAACTATCTGGGAAGCATAGACCCCGTGACTGTCGCCGGGGTAATCGCACAGCATCTCGATCCCCTGGAAAGGTGTGTTCGAGCGATGCTTGCCGACACGATGGATTGATCCCAGATTTTCCATTTGGCTCATTCTTCACGGTTGTAGGGGCGGGTTTCAAACCCGCCCCTACGCCTGATCCCTGATCCCTGTCCTCTGCCTCACCAACAGCCGAGTTGCCTTTCTTTTTTAGCCATTTCCCGCCAGGGCAACAGTCTCTCTCGTGCCAGAATGGTAGCGCCCTCGGCCAATGCCGCCACTCCGCCGTGTGCATCCGGGCTTGGCGCCTCGACCGTGACGAAGAATCTTGCCTCGTCTTCCATTCGCCCCGTTCTGGAGTTCCAGAGTTGTGCTTCCAGAGCTATTTCCCCGCGGCTCGTATCCGGCAGAGAAAAAATCTGCTCGAAGCGGGTCAGATTGAGGATGAGGTAGCAGCGATCATCAGCCTCGTCCGGCCAAAACAAATGCTGCGCGAGATGGCGGCGCAAAATTTCAGCGGGCGGCGACACCCAGCGGGCGCGGGCATAGGTCAAGATCTGCGCCCTCCCGGCAGGAAGCTGATATTCCAGACGGTAGCGCATGGCCTCACTGGTCAGATCGGAACTGGAACGCACCTCGAAGCGCCAGGCGCGGCGAAAATCATCCCCCGCCTTTGCTACCATTCCCACATCCAGATCGAATTCGTCGATCAAGCCCTGATCGTAGCGAATAGCGCAAGCCGAGAGCAACAACAGGGGTAAACATAAGCGGAGCAAAAACCTCATGGCTGTTCTGCTCCTCCAAACCCGGCTTCGCCGGGCCCCGGACGGGCGGGAGGCGCGCCGATGATGAGACTCTGCGGGGAACGCTCCAGCATTTTCAGCACTCTATCCAGTTGGCGCGAAGTTGCGGTCAGCTCCCGACTCATGCGGGAGAACTGCGGCACCAGCCCTTCGTTCCATTCGCTACCTTGCCCCAGGGCTTTATCCAGCCGGGTTGCCACCCCATCCACACGTTCCGCCATCTGTCGCGCTTCTTCCACCAGAAGAGGCATTTTCTGCATGGCAAGCGACATGGCGCGAACATTCTCGGGAGCAAGCATTTGTTGCAGGGAGTCAAGCGCCTGATCCGCCCGCGCGCTGGCCGACTCAAAGCGCGCCAGCGCCAAAGCGAAGTTGTTGCGGTTCTCGTCATTCAAGAGAGCATTGGCCTGCTTCATGAAAAACTGCGCTTCGTCAAGCAGTTCCGGCAGCCCATCATGCAACTGGTTCATGAGGCTGGCGCGCAGCATAACGCGCGGCAACTTGCCGGCAACGCTTACGGGGAGCAGATTTTTGCTCTCCTCGCCATCTTCCAGCATGATCCTCGCTACGCCGGTAATACCCTGATAGGAGAGGCGGGCGCTGACATTTTCGCCCAGGGGCAGTTGTTTATCCACCTGAATCCGAATCAGAATATCGCGTCTATCATCGGGATCAAGGCGGATATCCAGCACCCTGCCAACCTCGATCCCCCGGTAACTGACCCTGCCCTGAGGGGAAAGACCGCTGATGTTTTGCCGGGAGACCACGATCAGCTCACGAAAATCCTGACTGTCGGCAGCCCCGAACCAGTACAGGGAAAACACCGCCGCCGCGCCCAGGAAGAGAGTAAACAACCCGGCCAAAAGAGCGTGGGCGCGGCTTTCCATTTTTTTCTACCCGTATAGCCTTACCAGAATTTCCACCAGGCGGATTTTTTCTTGTGCTTTTCCATGCTCTGGCGGGATCTGGTCGTCCATTCACTTACGGTGTCGCCGTGATCGGATTGCGAGTCTTTGAAGAAAACACCGTACTTCATGTCTTCGTTCAAAATATGTTTGGTCAGCCAGTTACGCAGGAACTGCAACAACTCGAAACTGATCGCGGCGCGCCCGCTGGCAATTTTTTTCTGCAGGGCATCGACTTCTTCCATCAGGTCTTTATGCAGCTTGCAGTGTTCGTCGTAGTCGGGATATTTGCCGACGCGCATCAGGGTCTGCTCCAGGGCAAAATGGACGCGGGCATATTCCACCAGTTCGGCAAGTATGGTTTTACAGGCAGCGCTACCTTCATGCTTCATGATAGCTTCATGGAGCTTGTCTATCATGACGAACAGGGTTTTATGCTGCTCATCTATTTCGGCAATACCGACGCTGTACTCATCAGACCAGACAAATGTTTTACTGCTCATCGCACGACTCCTGTCCAATGCGGAAAGTAGTCAGGATACCCGAAGTCTGGCGGCGGGTGAAGTCGTCTTGCAGACAACCACTTCGAAAGCAGACACATGTAGGGCAAAGCACACGCTTATCGTTGCTCGCGAAACCAACATCATGAATCAGAAACGTAGGGCGTAGCGCGCTACGCCCCCACATACATCTAGCAGATGATTAGGTTCTTAAATTGCGTGCGCAGCACTCATCCGCAGGATGGTGCGGCAGAATTCCGCTCCTACATGCGCCTATCTTCGAGTCGGTTCTTCAATTGCCGTCTGCAAGACCTGCAAGACCTGCCCAAAATAGATTAGACTAGCGGTATGTCTTTGTCACCTGTTTCCGGGCGACCTTAGCTCTTGGAGTTTGTTTTATGGCATACCAGTTTTCTTCCCGGCAGGGCATCGTCGCAGGATTTGCTGCCGTCATCATTCTGTTCGGCGGTTCGCTCCTGTACAGCTACCTGCAACTGGAACGTTTGGCGGGCGAGAGTCAGCGCGCCGGACATCAGGTGCTCGAACTGTTCACCAATCTGCAAAGTCTGGACGAGCGCAGTATCGATCTGGAGCGCAATGTTCAACAATACCGGCTGGTGCGCCAGGAAGCCTTTCGCGCCAGCTTCGATACGGTGCATGCACAGACGCTCACCTTTCTGGAGCGCCTGGAGCAACAGGATATTCAGGGGCTATCGCCCTTGCTTGCCGAATGGCGCACCGTTCTTGCCAGCCTCGCTGGCAGTCTGGATAGCGGAACCGAATCCGCCTTCATCGGCACATCCTTTTCCCGCCTTTCCGATCTCCAGGCCAGAATGCGCCAGATAGGGCAGCAGTGGGTGGACGATCAGGACAGTCTGATTGCTTCCAGACTCAGCGCCCAGCAGGTATTTTTCCAGTTGCAGCTTCTGTTCTCCTTGCTTGGCGCCATTTTGATAGTGTTTTTGATCGATCGCTGGCTGATCCATCCTCTGCATCAGATCGAGGATTCCATCGCCCGATCCGGTTACAGGAATTTCAACGAACAGATTGCCCCTTCGGGGCCGGAGGATATTCAGCGTCTGGGCAATCGCCTGAATCGGATGCTGACGCAGTTGCAGGAGATGAACAAATTTCAGGAAAACCTTCTTCGCTATACCGAGCAGGGCTTTAGGGTGCCGCTTTCCTCCCTGCAAAACAATATCAGCCTGTTGACGGAAGAGATTCCCGGTTCCCTCTCCGAAGCGCAGCGCGAGGTAGTGGATATCATGCAGAGCAATCTCGTTAGTCTGCACAAACAGGCGGATCACCTGAAGATGGTCATCAGCCGGATTTTCGAGAGACAGAAGGTAGAGAAGCAACAGGTCAAGCTGCGGGAGTTGCTGACCTTCGTCGTGGAAAGTCAGCATGAGCACCCCCATTTTGCCGGGATCAAGGTCGCAGTCGACTTGAACTGCCCGCCGGAGACGGAAATTCTGGTCGATGTGGAAAAGCTCGCCTGTGTGATGGGGCACATCTTCAAAAACGCCCTCGATTTTGCCCCTCCCGAGAGCGAAATCAGGCTTGTCGCCAATCTCGAGGGAGGGAATCTCGTCCTGGAGTGTCAGGATCAGGGGCCCGGGATCACGGCAGATGATGCCCCGCACGTTTTTGAACCCTTCTATCGTGACCGGGAACATCCCGATTACAACACGCCTCTCGACAAGATCAATCTTGCCATCGCGAAAGAATTAACCCAGATCATGGAAGGCGACATACAATTATTGGAAACATCGTCCGGCGCCCATTTTCGCGTCACCCTGCCCCATGAAACTATCGTCAGGTAAGCCATGAATTTATTCCGCCTGTTACTTCTTCTTCCGCTTTTAGTCCTGTTCGGGTGCGCTGGCACTTCGCCTGTCGCTGGCGTTGTTCCCGAAGACGAAGCCCAATTGGCTCTCGCCCGCAAGCCCGCCGAAGTCGACCGCACCGGCAACACCCCCAAGGCGCTGCTTTCCTACTATCAATCCCTTGGCTTCTTCACCCCCAACGAGTTGTTGCAGGAGAAAAAACATTTGCAGCAATACGACAGTTCTCCCGATATCCGCCTGCGGATGGCGATGGTGCTGGGGCACCCCATGCAGCCGAATGCGGAGTTGAAACGCGCTGTCGCCATCCTGAACGAGCTTCTGAAAGCCCGCGATCCGGTCAGCTTCCAACTGTATCCTGTCGTTCAGATGATGGCTGACTCTTATAAAGACCGCCTGCGCCTGGAGCAGCAGGCGGCAAAACAGAACGCCCAACTGGAAAAACAGTATATGCGCCTTCTGGAAGTGCAGCGCCTGGCCTCGGAGTTGCAGGAAGCCTTGCAGGGTCTGGCCAACATCGAGCGTTCCCTGCCCAGGACGCGCGGTCGTTGAGAGTGTTACCTTCTGTCTTGAGAGTATTTATCGCTTGCCTGCCCAGAATCACCCCATGCCTGATTTCATTTTGCCCGCCCGGGTCTATTACGAGGACACGGATGCCGCCGGCGTCGTTTATTACGCCAGTTACCTCAAATTTTTTGAACGTTGCCGCACCGAGTGGATGCGTAATATCGGACAGGGACAACAGGCTCTCTTCGATGCGCACGGTCTTGCCTTCGTGGTACGCAATGTCAATCTCGATTATCTTGCCCCCGCGCGCCTGGACGACCTGCTTGCCATCGAGCTTAGCGTAGAAAAACTGGGACGTGCCCAGGTGATTTTTCGTCAGCGCGCCCGCCGGGAAGATAAAATTCTGGTCGATGGCACGGTACAGGTTGCCTGTGTCGATCTTGCAAAAATGAAAAGCGCCCCCATCCCGCAGTGGTTACGCGCCAAATTGATGGCGCAATCGGAGGAAACAAACGCATGAATGTCACTCAAGACCTTTCCATACTCCATTTGATTCTGGAGGCCAGCGCCGTAGTGCAGATCGTCATGGCGATTCTGGTGTGGATTTCCTTTATGTCCTGTTATTACATTGCGGTTAAATGGTTCGCGGTACGCGATGCCCGCAAGAAAACCGAACTCTTCGAGCGTGATTTCTGGTCGGGCGGCAATCTGTCCCACCTGTACGAACTGGCTATCAATCGCGGCCATCACGCGGGCAGTATGGAGCGCATTTTCGAGGCGGGATTCAGTGAATTCACCAAGCTGAAAGGGCAGAAGGGGCTGGAAGCCAGCGACGTGATCGACGGCATCCGCCGCGCCATGCGCGCCACTTTTCAGCGGGAAATGGACGCCATCGAAGCCCATCTTGCCTTTCTGGCTTCGGCGGGCTCGGTCTCTCCTTATATCGGCCTCTTCGGGACGGTGTGGGGGATCATGCACGCCTTTCGCGCCCTGGGTAACGTAGGTCAGGCCACTCTTGCTTCCGTTGCCCCCGGGATTGCCGAAGCCCTGGTTGCCACGGCGGCGGGTTTGTTTGCCGCCATTCCGGCGGTGCTTGCCTATAACCGCTTCTCGCACGACATCGACCGCCTCTCCACCCGTTACGAGTCCTTCATGGAAGAGTTTTCCAACATTCTCCAGCGGCAGATGCGCTAGTTTGCCTGACATCTGCTCTCTGACATCTGACATCTGACATCTGCCATGCCCCGCCCGCCCCGTCGTCTGAAAAATGAAATCAATGTCGTCCCCTATATCGACGTCATGCTCGTCCTGCTCGTCATTTTCATGGTCGCAACGCCGATGATGACGACAGGAAGTGTAGATCTGCCCAGCGTAGGAACAGCGGCGGCTCCGCCTCAGAACCCGCTGCGGATCGAAGTCGACGTTAGCGGCAAGCTCAATCTCCTTGCCATGGGCGAAGCTCCCCGCACTATCGAACGTAATGAACTCATCGCCTACCTTATTAAAGAGCAGGAAAAAAATCCTGAATTGGCGGTACTGGTTGCCGGGCACAAGGATGCGCGTTATGAGACGGTTTTGAATGCCCTGGATGACATCAAGTCCTCCGGCTTTGCCGGCAGGCTAGGGCTGGAAACCATGCGGCGCTGATAGACATTTTTTGAACCCATGAATCACGAAGCTGCCCCGGAACCCGGCCGAAAAGCGGCGCTGGCTATTTCGATAGCGGTGCATTCCCTGCTCGTGCTCGCTCTTTTTTTCGGCTTGCAGTGGCGCACCGAACATGCTCCGGTCGAAGTCGAACTCTGGGCAGCCGTGCCAACTCCCGCAACCACGGTTGCGCCGCCACCGGTAGAGGTAAAACCTCCTCCCCCCGAGCCGCTGCCCCCGCCTCCGCCCGAAGAGGTAAAGCCACCGCCCAAACCGGATATCGTCAAGCGCGAGGAGCCGAAGAAAGAGCCGCCTAAAAAAGTCGAGCCGCCAAAAAAGGTGGATCCTCCCAAAGAACCCACGCCTCAAAAGATGGATTTTAGTGAGATTCTGAAGCAGGAAGAACGCGAAAAGCGCGAAAAAGACCTGCGCGCCAAGGCTGATCGCGAGATGCAAGCCGCGGGTCTTAGAGCGGATAAAAGCGCCTGGACGAGCCAAATCACGGCGAAAATTCGCGGGAACGTCGTTCAGCTTCCCAACATCTCTGGCAATCCAGAAGCGGTGTTCATTGTTCGGATTCTGAAGACGGGAGATGTTGTCGAGCAGCAGATTCGCCTCGTTCAATCCAGCGGCAATCAATTTCTGGACGACACTCTTAGGCGCGCCATTCTGCGCTCTTCACCTTTTCCGCTACCGGATAATCCCGCCGCTTTTGAGTCAGAGCTAAAGCTTATTCTGCGGCCTTATGAAGGCTGATACGACCAACCCCGGCAGACCAGTTACCTGGCGCGTTATAATTCTAGCGACTGTTCTGTCGATCGGAGATTTCGATGAGCGATAAAAAAAACGAGGCGCCGTCCGCGGAAAGCGTGATGAGCTACCTGGAAGCAAACACCCAGTTCTTCGAGCAGTATGCCGATCGGCTGGCTGCGGTTTTCGTACCCCATCCTTATGGGGGGAGGGCTATTTCCCTGACCGAGCGGCAGATCATCACTTATCGGGATCAGGTGCGGAAGTTGGAGCGCAAGCTTCAGGAGCTTTCCGGCTATGGCGAGGACAATGACGCCATCAGTGAAAAAATGCAGCGTCTCACTCTTGCCCTGATGGGGGCTACGACGGCGGAGGCGGTTACTCATTTGACGGTAATGCACCTGCGCGAAGATTTCGCGGTGCCGCATGTCGATCTGCTCTGGCGGACGACTCCGGGCAGACGCTGCCCCCCCGGTTTTGTTGCGGTTGGCGAGGCGCTGGACGATATTCTGGACAGGCTGGAAAAACCCTATTGCGGCAGCAGGGATGATTTTCCCGTCCCTGTCCTCTTCGGGCAGGAGGTGCGCCACATTCGCTCCCAGGCGCTGACCCAGCTCAAGGTTCCCGGCGAGTTCGGCGGCCGGGGCATACTGGCGATGGGCAGCGAAGAGCCAGAACGCTTTTATGCCGGAATGGGAACCGTCTACCTGCAACGCATGGCCGAAATCGTCGCCGCCGCCTTCGCCCGCTGCCTCAAGGCGGGTTGACGCCATTACGAGGGCGGGATGATGCCAGCCACTGCGGCAGAGGGTTCTGCGAACAATGCCGCCACGATAAACGAATGGCTGGCGGTGCTGGCCGAGCAGCGGCGTCAGTCGCCGCATACGGTGGCGAGCTACCGCCGCGATTTGCAGCGTTTGTTGGATGCGGCGAACGAGCTTGACTTATGCGCTGTTGACGCGACTTTCATTCGTCGCCAGATCGCGCGTCTTCATGGTAGCGGCCTCTCCGGGCGTTCGCTCGCCCGTCTTCTTTCCGCCTGGCGCGGTTTTTTTCGTTATCTGCAACAGAACGGAAAGCGGCGGGATAACCCCTGTGCTGACCTCACCCCTCCGAAATCCCCGAAGAAATTACCGGGGGCGCTCTCGGTGGAGGCATGCATGGCGCTTCTCGATACAGGCGGGGAGACTTCTGCCGCCAGTGATGGCGATCAGCGGCTACTCTGTCGCGATCAGGCAATGTTCGAGCTTTTTTATTCTTCCGGGCTGCGTCTGGCGGAACTTGCGGCGCTCGATCTGCCCGAGCTTGCCGCAATGCTTGCTGCTGGCGAAGTGCGGGTTACTGGAAAACGCGGCAAGACCCGGATAGTGCCGGTAGGCGCTGCGGCGCGAGACGCCCTTGCCGCCTGGGAAGAGGTTCGCCCCCAGCTTGCAAGGCAAGATGAGTCGGCGCTTTTCGTTGGCAAGCATGGCAAGCGTCTGGGAGTCAGGATGATCGAGCTGCGTCTTGCCCGACGGGCGGCGCTTGCCAATATCGCCAGTGCCGGGCGGGTGCATCCTCACATCCTGCGTCATTCTTTTGCTTCGCATCTGCTGCAGTCCAGCGGCGACCTGCGCGCGGTGCAGGAGATGTTGGGACACGGCAGCATCGCCTCGACCCAGGTGTATACCCATCTCGATTTTCAGCACCTGAGCAAGGTCTACGATCAGGCGCACCCCCGCGCCAGGAGGCGGGAAAAGGAGTAATACTTTTGGAATAACCGCAACTGCCTGGCACAGACTTTGCCGTGCCACTCAGAAGTCAGGGATCAGGAATCAGAGCAATATCCTGTGAAGTAAGGCGAAAACCCTGGTATCGTGATTCGCGTGTGCCATCGGCAAGACCTTGCTGCGACCTATGAACTGTCTTATCATCCCGTTTTCACAAAAAAATTATTTTTATTTCTCTTCTTTCTGACATATGGCATGATTTTTGATCTATTGTTCTCGGAAGAGGCTCGCAGTTGGATTTGCTTGTCTTCTTTGTTCAACTAACTGAAAGGAAATATCATGAAACAGAAAGGTTTTACGCTGATCGAACTGATGATCGTAGTTGCCATTATCGGTATTCTGGCCGCTATCGCTATAATACCGATAATGGACTATGTCATCAAAACCCAAGTAACTCGGGCGTTTGGTGAAATGAACTCTGTTCGTTCAGAACTTGAGGTTTGTTTGGCTAATGGACAGGTTAATCTGGGCGATGTCAATGTTGCTCCACCTGCCGGACAAGTTCGGGCGTGTACTTTGGGTTACACTGGCTCCTCGATACTCGAGAGCGGCGGGCTTAGACATACCGCCCACCCTCAGATCAACCTTCCCGCAGGTACTGGCGTGCCAACTATAAACCCTGAAATTCCCATGATTCCGCCTCCGGCTGTTGGCGCTCCTCCTGTGGATGGTCCTGTCATCAGAGCTACCTTCGGCAACAACTCGCATAATTACCTGAGAGGTTTGTTCTTGGAGATAGGTCGTCAAGCTGATGGCACTTGGTTGTGCAATCAAGGAAATCTCGTTACTACCACTACCATTGATGGCAAGTACCTGCCTGCAAGCTGCTAATCGAATAGCGCGCTTCACGCAACACAACCCCCAAAACCCCGGCGGCTTGCCGGGGTTTTTTGTGTCTGTCTCTTACATTCATCTTCAGCAACTTCTCTGCCTTCCCCCTGATTCAGGTACAATTCCCGTTTTCGTTGCCGCTACCGGATACGCCATGATTTACGGTTCTATCGTTGCGCTTGTCACCCCCATGTCCGCCGATGGCAGGCTTGATTTTGCCGCCCTGAAACAACTGGTCGATTTTCACGTCAGAGAAAAAACCGACGCCATCGTCATCGTCGGCACCACCGGCGAATCCCCGGCGGTGGATATTCACGAACACCGCCAACTGATCGAAAAGTGCGTCGAATTCGCCGACCAGCGCATTCCGGTCATCGCCGGCACCGGCGCCAATTCCACCGCCGAAGCAGTCGAGCTTTCCCGCTTCGCCAAAGCCGCTGGCGTTGCCGCCACCCTCTCCGTCGTCCCCTACTACAACAAACCCACCCAGGAAGGCATCTACCGCCACTTCGCCACCATCGCGGAAAAGGTTGCCATCGACCTCATCCTGTACAACGTCCCCGGACGCACCGTGGTCGACATGAGTAACGAAACCGTGCTCCGCCTCGCCGAAATTCCCAACATCATCGGCCTGAAAGACGCCACCGGCAACATCGCCCGCGCCAGCGACCTCATCGAGCAGACAAAGGATCTCGAGACTACGTTTGCGCTCTACAGCGGCGACGATGCCACCGCCCTTGCCAGTCTCTTTCTCGGCTATCACGGCGTCATCTCCGTGACCGCCAACGTCGCCCCCTATCTGATGCACAAGATGTGCGCCGCGATGCGTACCGGGCATCCCGATACCGCGCGGGAAATTCACTTCCGCCTTGCCGGCCTGCATCGCGAGCTGTTCGTCGAAACCAGCCCCGCCCCGGTCAAATGGGCGCTCAACAAAATGGGAATGATCGAAGATGTCATTCGTCTGCCCCTGGTCAGCCTCAGTGAGGCCGGACAACATAAAGTCATTGCCGCCATGCACCAGGCCGGCATTACAAAAAACCAGTAAAGGAGAACGCTGTATGAGTCAAACCCAAGCGCGAAATTTCCAGCGCACCTCTTTGCTGATCCTGCTCACGCTTACGCTTACCGCCTGCGCCGACCTGATCCCGGAAACCAAAAAAATCGACTACAAATCCGCCAGCCGTCGCGTCCCCACCCTGGAAATTCCGCCGGATCTGACCCAGATCTCCCGCGATGACCGCTTCACCGTCCCGGACTCTTCCGGCAGAGGCAGCGCCACCTTGTCCGACTACCAAGCCGAGCGCGCACCCAATCAGGCGCATAACTCCAACGTCTTGCCGGAAATCGAAAACTTGAGGGTCGAGCGCTCCGGCAACCAACGCTGGCTGGTCGCAAAAATTCCCGCCGATCGCCTTTGGGAATCGGTCAAGGATTTCTGGCAGGAACTGGGCTTCATCATCTCCGTCGAAGCTCCCGAAGCCGGAATCATGGAGACCGATTGGGCGGAAAACCGCGCCAACATCCCCCAGGATTTCATCCGCAGAACC
>Ga0209737_10001461_pt1 | contig 16973 bp, 10 predicted proteins | sample TergutCu122P3_FD_187284 | JGI IMG/M metagenome (GOLD analysis project Ga0209737, IMG submission 187284) | Cubitermes ugandensis P3 segment gut microbial communities from Kakamega Forest, Kenya - Cu122 P3 (SPAdes) (version 2) | ecosystem: Host-associated > Arthropoda: Insects > Digestive system...
AACTTCAGATAAATTTAACGAATGGCTGCCTGCATCCCAGTCAAATTTTTGGAAACTACTTGCACTAAATGTCATTGTTTTGTTGTTTCCTGCAGGAAGTTCAACGAAATATTCATGTCCGTTTGATGAACTTAACGCAAGGTAAGTAGGCTGGTCGGAAGAATACTGTATTACAACTTCGGTAATTTTTGACCAATCTGCAGCATCGCCCGTATAAAAGCCGATTCCCGCATAAGGAGCATCGTCATCACCCGCTGTTTCCCAATCGGGCTCATCGCCAAGTTTCCAGGTAGCCGTAATCGGGGCACCCTGTTTGGTTATGCTCAAAGATGAACCGTTTTTACCTTCGTCATAAACTTCGCTCCAAGCATCGTCTCCCCAAGAACCATCTGCCAAATCAGGGTTTTCTTTAGGCTCCTGACAATTACCTGTTGCAGGGATAGATTGCTCACTGCCTTGGGTAATACCGCATTTGGAACATTTCTCAATTTTTTTGCCTTCCGCATCACATTTAGGTTGAAGTGTTGTTGTCCACACCCAATTATGTACGCAATCTTCACCGCCGCCCCAGTTAAGTTTCAATCCTTTTACAACAAGGGAAGTTACCGTTAAATTTGTTGGTTTTCCATAAGAGTCATAAGCGGCAAGCAAAAGCCCTTCAACTTCGGACAATTTCAATGAGTGACTTCCGGCGTCCCAATCAAATGCCTGAAATTCATTCAGTTTTATTGTTTTTGTTTGATTATTTCCTATCGGAAGTTCAACAAAATAATCGTGTCCGTTTTTAGAACTTAATGCAATATAAGTTGGCTGATTTGCCGAATATTTGATTACAATTTCATAAGTTCCCGTCCAATCATCGTCGGGACCTGTGTAAAAACCGATTGATGCGTAGGGCCAGTCGCCGTCATCAGTTGCCGGTGCATTACCGAGAGTCCAGTTTGCAGTGAGCGGATTTCCCTGTTTGATTATAGCTAAAGTCGATTTGCTTCCGTTATATTTAGCATCGTCCTTATCACAGATTGCATACCACAAGGTATCACCCAAAGAACCGTCCGCCAAGTCCGGATCACCTGTGGGAGTTTCTCCGTCTTTGGTAAATTCAACAACGATTGCTGCGCTTGTTTTTACATTGCTGAAGGTATAAGAAGTTACTTTCCCTTTGCTTGCTCCGTCAACTTTAACATCGGTGATTGAATATCCGCTGTTTGCCGTGAATGTCAATGTTAAATTTTTCCCGTCGTCAACTGTAATTTTAGTTCCCGAAGCAACGGTCGTTGCTCCGTTTTTAACTGTTCCGCCGCTTTGTGAATAAGATACGGAAATTTGATATTGCTGAACTTCATTGGTTGGTTTGTATCCGCCTTTTGCATTGTTTGCGCTCCAAATTGCAGACAATAATGTATTGGTATTAGCGTCATTTTTCTTAACTTCCCAAATCATAACACCACCGTAACTGTTATCGTAACAGTGATTAACTTTGGTTTGCAAACTTGAAGTATTATCTCCGTTTGAACTTACAGTTCCGCATCTGCTATAGAAAGCACAACCTAAAATCAATTTTTCTTTGCTGAAGCCCGATTGACCGTTTCCATAAACTGCCCAAGCGTCAATAAGTTGAGTTGATTTTGCAGCATCGGAATGAGATGGCCAGTTACACATATCGTAAGACATTAAATGAATTGCATCCACAGCGTTAAAAATTTTCGTTTTAACAGTATTGTTGTAATATCCGCTCGGCAATTCGCCCGGAACCGCAGTTGAAATTCTTTTTCCGGGAAGCGCAACTTTCAATTCTTCCAAAAGTGCTATCCATTGGTCAAAAGCATTACCTCCACCAGGAGCATTTGCCGGATATTCCCAGTCAATATCAACGCCGTCAAGCCCTTTACTGTTTACATAATTTTTTATGTTGTTTACAAAGTTGGCACGGTTTGCGCTGTTTGTAGCCGAAACCCAATTTGGAGAGCCGGCAGAACCGGATTTCCCTTCTTCCCATCCGCCTACTGCTATAATGACTTTTACACCTTTATTATGAGCCGCTGTTACAAAAGAATTTAACCCGCTTTCGTTTCCGGCAAAAGTTAAAGAACCATCATTGTTTGGAATTAACTGAAACACAATTGCATGTGTAAGTTTATCCAATGCATCATCAGGATAACCTATCCAACTTTGAAAATACCCGATAACAGCACCTTTTGCAAATACCATCGTCGGTAATAAAAGTGCCATAGCCATTAACATTAAAAATTTTTTCATTTTTTCTCCTTTTGAGAAAATATTTTTACCATTAGTAATATTAATAAATCTTTTACAAAATTGCACAAATAAAAAAGAGAACGTAAAAAATCTACGCTCTCTCAAAAAACAAGGTTAAATTTTTTATTTAATCAAAACCCGCTTCGTCAAATTTATACCTGAATTTGTTCTTACTTGCAAAATTGCCGCTTGATTTCGCGCAATATTTTTTGGAAGCGCAACGCTTGCAACACCTGAATTTATTGAAATTTGCTGCTGCATAAGCATTCGTCCGCGAACATCAAACAAAGTTACCATTGCATTTTTAGCTGTTGCCGGAAGAGATAAACTAAACGTTCCGTTCATAATTCCAACACTCATTACCGATACCGATTTTGTTGTTTTGTTCGGCAATATGGCAACAGGAGGTTCATCTTCAAACAATAATCCTTTTACAACAAGAGAAGTTATCGTTATGTTAGTTGTTGCTCCGTAAGAATCAAGCGCTGCAACAACAATTCCGTTAACTTCCGATAATTTCAACGAATGACTGCCTGCATCCCATTCAAATTTCTGGAAATCACTTACGGTAAATGTCATCGTTTTGTTGTTTCCTGCAGGAAGTTCAACGAAATACTCGTGTCCGTTTGAAGAACTTAACGCAAGATAAGTCGATTGGTTGGAAGAATACTGTATTACAACTTCGGTTATTTTTGACCAATCTGCTGCATCTCCCGTGTAAAAACCGATTCCCGCATAAGGAGCATCGTCATCACCCGCTGTTTCCCAGTCAGGCTCATCACCAAGTTTCCAAGTAGCTGTAAGCGGATTTCCCTGACTTGTTATGCTCAAGGATGAGCCGTTTTTACCCTCATCATAAACTGCGCTCCAAGCATCTCCCCAAGTACCGTCTGCCAAATCAGGGTCGTCGGTAGGAAGAATTACACAAATACATTCCGTCAAAAGTTTGCCGCAAACAGAACATATCTGAGGTTCGGTTCCGCTGTTTTTAGTAATCGAAATATCTTTAAAATTCACCGCACCGGTAACACTAATTTTCAATGTTCCGTCGCCGTTATTAAGCTGAATGTCCGTTTCTCTTTCGGTATAAGCTGCCCAATCGCTGCCTCCGGGAACACTTATTGTTCCATTTGCTCCGGCACCCGAAATTGTAATTGTTTGTGCAACATTATTTCCTTCTGCTGTTTTCATTTTAATTTTGTAACTTCCCGCACCTTGAGTTACTTTTATCAAATAATCAACAGACGAACCTGAAACCAAATAACCAACATTTGTGCCTTCACATTGTCCGTTGTTTATTGTTCCTTCGCAAGCAGCAATATTTCCCGGAACATCATGGCGTTTTGGCGGTGTAATAACTCCGCCGCCTAATCTCTGCGTTTCATCATAAATCACTTTAAGAAGCGAAAGATTATTTGTAGCAGGAAAATCATGTCCCAATTCCCAAATCATAATTCCGCCGTAACCTTTTGTATAGCAATGTTCTGTTTTATTTTTCAACGTCGGAGCACCGTTATATGTATCACTTCCGTTTTGGTCTTGATTAAATAATGTTTGATTTCCAAAATCTTTCCACGCTTTCTCGCCAGGTCTTGTATAGAACGGAACACCCAAGAAAAGTTTTTCTTTGTTAAAACCGGCACTGTTTTTTCCCCACTCCGCCCAATCATCAATAAGTTTCTTTGATTTTGCTAAATCCGCGTGATTTCCCCAAGAAGTCATATCGTAAGCCATCAATTGAATCGCGTCAAGAGCAGTCCAAATTTGTTCTCGAACAACCGAAGTGTAATAACTATCGGTCGGATTGCTGCCGGGAAGCGCCGTAGAAAGCCGTTTCCCCGGAAGTCTCGCTCTCAATTCGTTGCAAAGTTTCATAAACTGAGACCAGCCGGCTGCTCCTTGCGGATATTCCCAGTCAATATCAAGTCCGTCAAGACCATATTGATTAACAAGGTTCACAATGTTATTAACAAAATTTGTCCGGTTTGCATCGCTTGCAGCAGATACCCAATTGGCAGCGCCCGGTGAATGAGCGTCCCATCCGCCGATAGCAACACATACTTTCACTCCTTTTTTTTGAGCGTTTTCAACCCAGGTTTTATTAAACCAACTGCCTATTTTATTATCCAAAGTACCATCAAAGTTTGGAAGTACTTGAAACATTATCAAGATGTCTATCTTGTCAAGTTGTGCGTCAGGTACAGCGCCGCGCCAAGATTGATGATACCCAACTATTTCTCCTTTTGCAAACAACATTGTCGGCAACACCAATAATAAAGCAAGCAATATTTTTTTCATTTTTTCTCCTTTCGAGAGAATTTAATACATACACCCAACATATAAGTATAATGTAAAAGACAAGTTTTCGCTGATATTCTTTTAATTCTTAATTTTTAATTCTTAATTTACTCATATCTCAGCGCTTCAATCGGGTCTAATTTGCTTGCTTTAAATGCCGGATACCAGCCGAAAAATACGCCCGTTGCAACACAAACCGCAAAACTGATAATTATTGATGACGGCATAATTACAACCGTCCAGCCTGAAATTTTTTGTAGAATAAGCGATGCGGAAACACCGAAAATCATTCCGATAATTCCGCCCATTAAACTTATTATTATTGCTTCTATCAAAAATTGCCGTAAAATATCCCTGTCTTTTGCACCAACTGCCATTCGTAAACCGATTTCACGAGTACGCTCCGTCACCGAAACAAACATAATATTCATAATTCCGATTCCGCCGACCAAAAGCGAAATTGCCGCAATTGCCGTCAGCAGTGCTGTCAAAACCTTGCTTGTATTTTCCATCATATCGCCCATTTCTTGTTGTGAGCGGATTGTAAAGTCGTCGGGAGTACCTTCTCGGAGTTTTCGCTCAACCCGCAAAATATCCGTTATTTCCTGAATTGCTGCTTTAGTCTGTGATTCATCCGCCACCGAAGCGTAAATTTGACGAATTGTCCGTCCTGCAATGATTCGCTTTTGAACCGTGTTGAATGGCGCTAAAATTATATCGTCCTGGTCGGCACCAAAATTATTTTGTCCTTTGGAAACAAGTGTGCCGACAATAACAAAGGGCGTTTGATTAAATCGAATTGTTTGCCCGATTGGGTCAACATTTCCGAAAAGATTATCAACTATTGTTTTCCCAATCAAACAAACTTTTGCGCTGCGGGCAGCTTCGGCATTTGTAAAATTTCGTCCATCGGCAACTTCCATAGAACGAATATTCAGATATGACGGCATAACTCCGTAAATTGTTGTTGCTCTGCTTTCTGATTGAAATTTTATAGTTCCGTTTGTTTGCACCACCGGTGAAATATCGGACACAAGAGTTGCGTTTTCGGCAACCGCAAGCCAATCCTTATCATAAAATCTTGCACGATTTACCTGACGGGCTGCTCCTCTGACATCCGAACCGGGCATAATAAAAAGCATATTGGAACCCATAGACGCAATACTATCACGAATATTTTTACGGGTTCCCGCTCCCACAGCGAGCATTGCTATTACCGCAGCAACACCGATTATGATTCCTAACATCGTGAGAATTGTGCGAAATCCGTTGCGTAAAATCGCTTTATATGCGAGAGTTATTAGCCGAAATATACTCATTTTTGTTATTGCTCCGATTATATTTTACTTAGATTTTACAAAGTTTTTACATGCTGCATTCCGACAATATGATATTTTTATGTCGAATTTTGTTACAAAACAAAACTTAAATGAAAGAAAACACATTTATGGCTTATTTTATGAAAAAACGACAAAATTATATAAAAATTTTGATGCTTTCTTTTTGTTTTTCTTTGGTTCTTGCTTGTAACGGCACAAAACCCACAGACGGGAAAATCATACCGATTTCTCGAGAAGAAGGCTCAGGAACAAGAACCGCATTCGTAGAATTATTTGACGTAATCGATTCCAACAAAAGAGACATTATTACAATCAATGCTGAAATTACAAACAACACAGCTGTCATGATTTCGTCCGTCGAAACAAACAAAAGGGCAATCGGTTATGTTTCAATGGGTTCTATGAGCGATGTTGTAAAAGCAGCAAAAATAGGCGGAGTTGTGGCTAACGCCGAAAATGTCACAAACGGAACTTACGAAATATTCCGTCCTTTTATTATTGTCACAAAATACGGACTTTCAGATTTGGCAAACGATTTTGTTAAGTTTATTTTGAGCACGAACGGTCAGAATATCGTAAACAAAAACGGATACATAAGCATAAACGAAACAGAAATATTTGTTCCGTCAAGCATCAGCGGAAAAATCGTGGTTGCCGGCTCTTCTTCGGTCGCACCGATTATGGAAAAATTAAAAGAAGCGTATTTGAAAATAAATCCGAATGCAACAATTGAAATTCAAACCAGCGATTCTTCAACCGGCGTTAAAAATGTCGAAAACGAAATTTGCGATATAGGTATGAGTTCTCGCACACTTAAACCAAGCGAACTTGAAAAAGGACTTAATCCGACAACCATTGCACTTGACGGAATTGTAATTGTTGTAAATAAACTAAACCCTTTGGACAATTTTACAAAAGAGCAGATAAAATCAATTTTCATGGGCACAACTACTAAATGGAGTGATGTAAACAATGATTGATGTTAAAGAAAAATCTGCCGAATTTTTATTTTTCGTATCGGCAGCAGTATGTATATTTTGCGTAATTTTAATATGCGTATTCTTGTTTGCCGGCGGTGTTCCTGCAATATTTAAAATAGGTTTTACTGATTTTATCTTTGGTCTTGAATGGCGCCCCACAAGCAACCTTTTCGGCATATTCCCAATGATTGTTGCGAGTATTGCCGTTACCGCTTTAGCACTTTTGTTTGCAGCACCCGTTGGAATTTTAACGGCAGTATTTTTATGTAAATTCTGCCACAAAAAATTTGAATCGGCTTTGACTCCCATGATTTCCCTTCTTGCTGCGATTCCATCCGTTGTTTTCGGATTTTTCGGTTTGATTGTCATTGCTCCGATAATTCAGGAAATTTCGGGAGCAAGCGGAAAAACAATGCTCACCGCATCAATTATTTTGGCAATTATGGTTTTACCAACAATCATAGCTGTTTCGCAAGCAGCAATAAAAGCAGTTCCCGAAGCATATTTTGAAGGAGCACTCGCTTTAGGTGCAAGTAAAGAAGAATCCGTTTTCTTTGCAATGCTTCCTGCTGCAAAATCAGGAATTATAGCATCTTTGGTTTTGGGGTTAGGTCGATGTGTCGGCGAAACAATGGCAGTAATTATGGTTGCAGGAAATCAGCCGAGAATCCCCGGCAGTCTTTTCGACGGAGTCAGAACACTCACCGCAAACATAGTTTTGGAAATGGGATATGCGGCAGACTTACACCGAGATGCGCTTATTGCAACAGCCGTCGTTCTTTTTGTGTTTATCTTAATAATAAATATGGCATTTGCAGCAATTAAAAAACGAATTTAACTTCTCAATACCCAAGAACAACTTGCCAAAAAAGTATTTTACGCCTTAGAAACTTTAAAACAAAGGTTTTATTATGAAACTTATAGCAGTTATATCGGCACGCGGCGGTTCAAAAGGCATTATAAATAAAAATATAAAACTACTTAATGGTCACCCGTTAATTTATTATGCAATAAATAATGCAAAATCTATTGACATGTTTGATGAAATTATCGTAACATCAGACAGCGACGAAATTTTAAATATCGCTTCAAATTATGGTGTAAGTACACTTAAACGCTCGGATGAATTATCAAGAGACGATGTAACACTTGACCCGGTAATATATGATGCTGTCATTAAATGTGAAGAGAAAAACAACACAAAATACGACATAGTTGTAACTCTTCAACCAACTTCTCCGCTTCTCACTAAAAACACCTTAAAAAATGCTGTTAGCGATTTTATTAACGACAAAACAAACGATACTTACATTAGCGTATTCAGCAGCCCGCATTTAGCTTGGACAAATAAAGAAGGAAAATTTGTTCCGGCATATAAAGAACGGCTTAACAGACAAAAACTTCCTCCGTATTTTATGGAAACCGGTGGTTTTTTGATAAGTAAAAGAAAAAATGTTTTACCGAATTCAAGATTAGGGTCATCCGTTTCGGTTTATCCTATTCCCGAAAATGAGGCAATAGATATTGACGATATGAATGATTGGCTTTTATGTGAAGCATACTTGTCAAAAAAGAAGGTCGTATTTAGAGCAGATGCATTCAAAGAACTCGGAACAGGACATATTTACAGGGTAATAACGCTTTATCAGTCAATGCTGGAGCATAATTTATTGGTTGTGTTAAATAAAAATTATCCTATGGGAATAGGAATGATTGAAAAAACAAGATTAAATTATCGTTTAATAGAAACCGATGATGACTTTTTTGAATTATTAAACGAAATTAAGCCTGACATAGTAGTGATTGATTGCTTAAATACCACAAAAGAATATGTTGTTAAGTTAAAAGAAATTGCTCCGAAAGTTGTTGTTTTTGAAGATGAAGGCGAAGGTTCAAAATACGCAGATGCCGTGATAAATGCTTTATATGAAAAAGACATACAGGAGAAGAACAAATATTACGGCGCAAAATATTGCTGTTTGAGAGATGAATTTTTCATTAAAACGCCGAAACCTTTTTCTAATGAAGTAACTAATATTTTTGTATCTTTCGGCGGTTCCGACCCATCGGATATTACAAGTAAAGTTTATGAAATCGCCTGTGATTTAGTCAAAAAATATCCGAATTTAAAATTTGATTTTGTTGTCGGTTTCGGGTTTAAAGATAATAGACGCGGAGAACTTGTTCCGATTGAAAACAAAATAAACATAATATATAACACTCCTCATATAAGTGAATATATGGCTAAATCCGATATGGCTGTTATATCGGGCGGCGGAACAATTTTTGAAGTTTGTTCGCTTGGTGTTCCAAGTATTGTTCTTACGCAAAATTTAAGAGAAACAACCCATAAATTTGCACAAATTCACAACGGATTTATAAACCTCGGACTCGGCAAAGAAATTGACACACAAACAATCGGCAATACTATTGAATGGCTGATGAATGCTCCGATAATAAGAAAAGAAATGCAAGACTTAATGCTTTCGGCAGACTTGCGAAACGGGATAAAGAGAGTGAAAAATATTATACTGGGAGATGAAATATGAGTAGTGTTATTGAAAGAATAACAAATGGCGAGTTTGTGCTTATTGGTGAGATAGGTGTAAATTATTATGATATAGCAAAAAAAGAAAATATTTCGCCTATGGATGCTGCCATAAAAATGATTGATGAAGGTAAAAAAGCAGGACTTCACGCTGTTAAATTTCAAACATATAAAGCGGAAACTCTTGCTTCAAAAAATTCACCTTCTTATTGGGACTTAACGGAAGAAAGTTCTACATCTCAATACGAACTTTTCAGAAAATTTGATTTTTTCGGCAAAGAAGAATATAAAAAATTAGCTGCGTATTGCGAAAAAATCGGTATTGAATTTTTATCAACTCCGTTTGATTTTAATTCGGCGGATTATCTTGAAAATTTAATGAATGTTTACAAAATATCATCTTCCGACCTAACAAATATTCCTTTTATTGATTATCAAGCAAGAAAAAACAAGCCGATTTTACTTTCAACTGGTGCAGCAAATTTAGAAGAAATTGAAATAGCCGTTAAAACAATCAGAAATGTGAATGACAGTCCTTTAGTTCTTTTGCATTGCGTTTTGGAATATCCGACTCCGAAAAACCACGCAAATCTTGCAAAAATTTCAACTCTTAAAAAACATTTCCCCGATGTGTATATCGGTTATTCCGACCATACCAAACCTGAGGATAACTTTGATGTTTTAAAAACGGCTTATTCATTGGGTGCCAAAGTAATTGAAAAACATTACACGCTCGATAAAACTCTTAAAGGAAATGACCATTATCATGCTATGGACCCGAATGACATTAAAAAAATAATCAGTGAAATTTCAACGCTTCAAAGTATTTTGGGAACCGGAGAATTAAATTATTCCGATACGGAAAATAATGCAAGAAAATATGCACGCCGTTCTATCGTAAGCAAATGTGATATTTCAAAAGGCGAAACAATAACTTATGATAAACTTTGCTTCAAAAGACCCGCTACAGGCATTTCTCCGGCAAATATCGAACTTATCATAAACAAAACAGCCGTTATTGATATACCGGAAGATACTATTCTGCAAATTGATATGTTTTCTAAATAAAATTGAGAGGAAATGTGTCAAACCACAGTAATAATAAGAAAATAGTAAAAAATACTCTTGCTTTGTATTTCCGTCAGATAATAACGATGGTAGTTGCGTTATTTACCTCGAGAATTGTCTTGCAGACGCTTGGTGTGACGGATTACGGAATAAATAATGTTGTCGGCGGTGTTGTGGCGATGTTCGGATTTATCAGCGGCACACTAATGGGAATAACACAAAGATTTATTTCTGTTGAACTCGGGAAAGGTAGTCATATTAGTGTTTTACGGAAGATATTTTCAACAAGCATGATTTTGCACATTGCGGGTGCCATTATTGTTTTAATTCTTGCCGAAACTGTCGGTTTATGGTTTTTGAATAATAAACTTGTAATTCCTGCCGAAAGAATGATTGCGGCTAATTGGGTGTATCAGTTTGCAGTGTTTGGTTTTGTGTTATCGCTGTTAAATGCTCCGCTTATGGCATTAGTAATTTCTCACGAAGATATGCATATTTATGGTTATATGGGAATTTTTGATGTTGTAGCTAAACTTGCTACGGTTTATTTGCTGGTAATTGTAAATGGAGATAAGTTAATATTTCTCACATTGTTTGGTTTTGCCGTTTCTTGTTCCGTTTGGATTTTTTACGCTATTTATTGCCGATGGAAATATCAGGAAGCGAAATTTTCGTTTGTTTTTGATAAGTCGTTGGTAAAAGAAATTGGTGGATTTGGCGGTTGGACATTTACGAACAATATTTTTGCGATATTGGTAGCACAAGGAACAAATATAATGTTAAATATATTTTTCGGACCTACGGTAAATGCCGCGAAAGGGTTAGCTACTGCGGTTAATACGGCATTATTATCATTTGGAAACAATTTCAAATTTACATTAGCACCGCAAATAACGATGTTATATGCAGCAAACAACCTAAAATCTGTGTGGAATTTAGTTGAACGCGGAACGCGAATGCAATATTTTTTATTTTTTATTTTTTCAGTTCCTGTTTTATTAGAAACGGAATTTATATTATCAATTTGGCTTAAAAATGTTCCTGAATACACAGCAATATTTACTAAACTTTTGGTAATTAATGCTTTATTGGCTACATTCTTATCAAACATTTGGACAATTGTTCTCGCTCATGGAAAATTAAAATTAATGTATAGTTCCAGTTATGTAGTTTATACATTATTGCTTTCATTTTCTTATTTAGTTTGTAAAATGGGGTACCCGCCGCAATATGTTTTTGTGGTTCATCTTATAGTTGGATTTGGAATAGGCAATCCGATTGTGCTTTTGATAGTGAAAAAATTATTTAATTTTCCAATTAGATTTTTTTTACAAAAAGCACTTATTCCCATATTTTTTGTTTCGGTGTTATCTTTCTTCCCTTTTTACTTTGTAAATAAATTATTTCCGGAATCAATTATTCGTTCTTGTATTATTATAATTACAAGTATATTGTGGTCGGGAATTATTATAATGTTTATCGGGTTAAGAAGAACAGAGCGAATTAAAGTTATTGATTTTGTTAAACGGAAAGTTTTTCGCATTTAGACATTTAAAATAACTAATTTATTTCATTGTTGGCAGTTTATTGTTTTTCTTATTCCTTCTTCAAAAGAAATCATCGGTTCCCAACCGGTATCTTTTGTTAAATCTGAAATATCGGCACAAAGGTATTGCAACGAATTCCCATTATACGGAATCGAGTCATATTGCGGAATATATTCAGGGTTTATTATGTTTTTTATTTTTTCTAAATATTCTTTTAACGGTTTGCCCATTCCGCTACCCAAGCAGTAAGTTTTTCCGTCCATACCTTTATTTCCGATTGCTAAAAAAGCACACCCGGCATCGTCTTCGTGTAGATAATCCCAAATATGGGTACATGGTCCTAACGGCATAGCATTGTTTTTTTGACAATTAACTATAAAATCTTTAAGTAGTGTGTTATCGTTATCGTTAGCACCATATACGCTTAATATACGCACCCAAACATTTTCCATATTCAGTTTTTTGCACTCTTGTACAGCAAACTTTCCGGCAGCATATTTTGCTATTCCGTAAGCATTTTCGGGATTTACCGGGGTAACTCCTGTCAAAGGATTCGATGTGCGACCATATTCAGCCTGAGAGCCGGCTCCGATGAATTTCTTGCAACTCATTCTCTTTGCAAGACGAACGGCTGACAATGTATGGCTTACATTTTTTAATTGTTTGTCACAATCACATCTTCCTGATTTATCTGTATGTTCCCAAGCAAAGTGATAAAAAACATCTGCCATTTCTGTTTCAGTCGGCTTAAAATCGGTAAGTTCGTCAAGACCGCAATTCACAATCGTTATCAAATTAGAATCGGGCAAACGATTCAGTTTGAAAGAATTTGGGCGAACAAAAGCAAGCACTTCTATGCCATTTTGAATACATTGTTTTATCAATGCAAGTCCAATCATACTTGTTGCGCCGGTTAAAGCAATTTTTTGTAATTTTTTATTCATAAAATTATTTCTCTGAATCAGGTAATATGTCTGCAATTTCATCATCACTTAAATATGGAATCATATTGTATAACGGCTGGTCAAATTCAAGTTTGGGAACAACAGTCGTTAAACCATTTATCATTATTTCGATAATTTTTCCAACACCGATATTAGAAAAATTTTGTTTAGAAACCGCATTAACGCAAATATAATCCAAATTACAAGCATTAGCAATATGCTTAATATTTGGGACTTCATAACCACCGCTTTTGGTAGTACCTGCCATATTGGAGTTAAAATACAATGATTGAAATTGAGTAATCATTCCAAGAGCATAGTTATTTAATACAAACACATTAATTTTTAATTTATACTGAGATATAAGTAAAAGTGTTTGTAATGCCATATGAAATCCGCCATCGCCTGTAATACACGCTATAGTTTTTTCAGGCGAAGCAAAAGAAGCCCCAACAGCAGCGGGCAAAGCATATCCCATCGGAGCCAATCCGCCGCCGGTTAAAAATTGTTGCTCTGATTTCAGGTTTAAAGACTGAGCTGCCCACATTTGATTTTGACCTATATCTACTGTAAAAATTGTATTGTCGTCAGCAACATTCATTATTTTTTCCAAAGCAATGTAAGGGTCTTTGTTTTCAACAAAACGAGCAACATCTTTTTGCTGAGAATACTTTTCTTTAATATTTGAAATAAAACACAGCCAATCCTTGTTGTCAAAAAAACATTTCTCATAATTGTTTATCCATGCTTTTAGAAAATCACTAACATCAGAATGTATATTCAATATGTTTTCCGCAGCATTTTCTTCTAATTCGTCCATATCAATATCCACATGTATGAACGATATATTTTTTAAATATCTCATATTTTTGTTTCCGGTTTGTCTCGTATCAAGTCTTGACCCTAAAACTAAAACAACATCGGCATTTGAAAGAGCAATATTTGCGCAACGATTACCATAACTTCCTATCATTCCTACAAAATTATCCTTATTCTCGTCAACACTGCCTTTTCCCATAAGAGAAACAACATAAGGCAAATTAGTTTCTTTCAAGAAACGCTCAATTTCGTCAGTAGCATTGCCAATTTGTATGCCGCCACCACATAAAACGAGCGGGTGTTTTGCTTTTTGCAGTAGAGAAAAAGCCTGTTCAAGTTTTGTATCCTCTAATAGCGGTTTAGAATAAGCATTTTCATAGGAATGTATTTTGGCAGCATCTATTTCTGCTCGCTGTATGTTCATAGGAATATCTAATAAAACAGGTCCTTTACGCCCGGTTGTTGCCATACTTACTGCTTTTTCAAGTTCATATCTTATGTTGTTGTGGTCATCTATCATAACGGCGTATTTTGTTATAGGCTTAACAATAGAAACAATATCTGTTTCTTGAAATCCCTTTTGCCTGATTTTTTTATTATATTTATATTCGTAGGTATTAACTTGCCCGGTAATATATATCACAGGCACAGAATCAAAATAGGCGTTCGCAATTCCGGTAATCATATTGGTAGCTCCGGGACCACTTGTCGAAACGGCGACACCAAATCTTTGGGATTCTCTTGCATAACCTTCCGCCGCAATAGCCGCAGTTTGTTCATGATAACATTGTATGAAATGCATTTCGTTGTTCTTACTTATTGAATCTACGAGATGTGTTATCATACCACCTTGATAACCAAAAATATGCTTGACTTTATGTTCTTCAAAAAAAGATACGATATAATCGCTTACTTTCATATCAAACTATGCTTTCCTTTATTACCGCAACCATTTTGTCAATCATTTCGTCATTCATACCGGGATACACGCCAATCCAAAAAGTGTCATTCATAATTTTGTCTGTTGTGTCTAAATTTCCAACGATACGATAACCATAATTGGATTTTCGCATTTCGTCAAAGCAAGGGTGTTTGACAAGATTTCCCGCAAAAAGCATTCTTGTTTGAATATTATTGCTTTCAATGTGTCGAACAAGCTTATTGCGATTTACGCCATTTTTGCAAGTAATCAAAAATCCAAACCAGCTTGGGTCGGAATTAGGAGCAGCTTCGGGTAAAATCAATTTGTCCTGCAAATTCTTTAATCCATCGCGTAGGCGTTTCCAGTTGTGTTTGCGTTTTTCTACAAAAGACGGAAATTTTTCCAACTGTGCGCAACCGATAGCGGCTTGCATATCTGTGGTTTTAAGGTTGTATCCGAAGTGGCTATAAACATATTTATGGTCATATCCGAAAGGTAATTCGCCATATTGACGGTCAAAACGCTGCCCGCAAAGATTATCTTTTCCTGACGGGCAAACGCAATCACGCCCCCAGTCGCGCATAGAACGAATAATTTTGTTAAGCAGAGGGTCAGAAGTATATACAGCCCCGCCTTCACCCATAGTCATGTGGTGCGGAGGATAAAAACTTGATGTTCCTATGTCACCGATGGTTCCGGTAAATTTTGTAACTCCATTTATATTATATGTCGAGCCCAAAGCATCGCAGTTGTCTTCAACTAACCACAAATTATTAGCTAAACAAAATTCTTTTACTGTTTGTAAATCAAAAGGATTTCCTAATGTATGAGCAATCATTACCGCTTTTGTTTTGGGCGACAGGGCTTTTTCGAGCAACGAAACATCAATGTTATACTGCGGTATGGTAACATCTACAAATACCGGTATTGCGCCGAATTGAATTATCGGGGTAACAGTAGTCGGAAAACCTGCCGCAACAGTTATTACCTCGTCTCCGCGTTTAATAGCTCGGTCTCTAAGTAGCGGAGAAGTAAGCGTCATAAAAGCAAGAAGATTGGCAGAAGAGCCGGAATTTACCAAAGAACAAAACGGTACTTTTAGATACTTCGCCAATTTTTCTTCAAATAAGTCGGTATAACGTCCGGAAGTAAGCCAAAATTCCAAGGAACTATCTACAAGATTTACCATTTCGTGCTCATCAAAAACACGAGAAGCATAAGGAATGCGGTCTCCATCGTTGTATTTGGGCTTTTGCATAAAAACTTTGTAGTATTCTTTTACAATATTAAGAATACTTTGAGTTGCTTGTTCTTTTGTCATTGATTCAAACATTTATATTCTCCTATTTTTATTCTTTTGTTATGTTGAAATATTCTGCAATTTGCTTATCAACGCAATTTGTTCGCTCTTCATCTGTGCGAACTTTTGAAAATTCCACCACTTTTTCAACTGCTGTTTTTATATCCCAATGCGGTTTCCAGTTTAAGACGGCTTTTGCTTTTGAGCAATCCAATTTCAAAAAATTTGCTTCGTGCGGACCGCCGTCGCCTTGAACACGCCAAGATGCACCTGTTCCCCAAGCGTTGCAGAATAGATTTACAAGGTTTTCATTTGTAACACAACTTTCTTCGTTAGGTCCAAAGTTGTAAGCGCCTTCAAATGATTTATCGTTATATTGTTTTTGGGCAAGAACAAGGTATCCCGACAAACATTCCAATACATGTTGATAAGGTCTTGTGGAATTAGGATTTCTTATAATAATATCTGCTCCTGTTTCCATTGCTCTGACACAATCAGGAATTATTCTGTCTTCCGCATAATCTCCGCCGCCTATCACATTACCTGAACGAGCAGTAGAAATTACTGGCGCATTTTTGTCGCTAAAAAATGATTTACAATAACTATAAGTTACCAATTCACTGCACGATTTACTATTTGAGTATGGGTCATAACCACAGAGATTTTCATTTTCACGATACCCCCAATGCCATTCTTTGTTTTCATAAACTTTATCGGTAGTTATATTAACAAAGGACTTTACAGACGGTGTTAATCGCACTGCTTCGAGTATATTTACCGTTCCCATAACATTAGTTTCGTATGTTAAAACAGGTTCATAATAAGAAAACCGTACCAATGGCTGTGCCGCCATGTGAAACACAATATCCGGCTCAGAGTCCTGCACTGCCTTTATAAGCGCTTCTCTGTCACGAATATCACATTGTATATGTTTTATATGTTCTTCAG
>Ga0209737_10001462_pt1 | contig 16967 bp, 10 predicted proteins | sample TergutCu122P3_FD_187284 | JGI IMG/M metagenome (GOLD analysis project Ga0209737, IMG submission 187284) | Cubitermes ugandensis P3 segment gut microbial communities from Kakamega Forest, Kenya - Cu122 P3 (SPAdes) (version 2) | ecosystem: Host-associated > Arthropoda: Insects > Digestive system...
GGGCCATCGGTGCGGTCAGTGCAAAGGTGGATCCCATGCTTCAGGGTGGGGTCGACAAGTTTAACCAAACCGGCGTTGGGCAAACGCTCGGTGGGGTCAATGCCAATGCTCAGGGCTTTGCCGACAGGACAAGTGCCTGGACAAATAGCCAACGCGAAGCCCGGGCGGATAAGGCCAAAGGACAAGTCTGGGATCCGAAGGGTATCACCGGTGCCCTCAATGGCGATAAGATCGGGAATCTCGGGGTGAACCTCGATAACTCGAAGATGCTTAAAGACCTTGAGGAGAAGCGGGAAGCCAAGGCTGAGGAGAAACGCGCGGAGAGGGAGGCAGAGGTTAAGGTCGAAGAAGAGATCAAGGTAGACGAAGTGGTGGAGGTCAAAGCCGAGGAAGTCAAGGTCGAGGTTGAAACCCAGACCGAGCAAGCGGTGGAGCCTAAGGTAGAGGAAGTCAAGGTTGAGTCAGAGACGGAGATTAAGACTGAGTCGGAGCCCAAAGTCGAACAGGAAGAGCAATTCGCTGAGGAGTCCTCGAATGAGGTCGAGCTCGAACGCGACCCAGAGCAAGAGCGCTACGAAGCCTATTGGCGCTCGAAAGAAGGCCCCGATGGGGATTTGCCGCCTGACATGACGCGCGAGGATTATGATAAGTGGCAGCTGGCGCAAGGGAAAGTCGATGCTGGCGCTATGGCGGCGCAGAGAGCATTGGAAGCCAAGGAACAGGAGAGAGAGGGGGAGAATGGGGAGGTCTCTAAAGATGATGCGAACACCGAGGGCTCTGGTGCGTTGGTTGAGATGAGCACGGATACTAAAGAGGAGCCAAAGGCTGATGTGAGTATGGATACTTCGGTTGATGCTGATAGGGGTGCGAGGAAGTATTCCGAATCTCAAATCAAAGACATTGTCAGCGAACTAAAAGGCGATGGTTTCAAAAATAATCCCTTAAGGCAAGCTTACGAGAGAGAAGTTATAGCGTTGAGCAATACAGCCGATATGCTTTTAAAGCAGGGAATGCCAGAAGCTGAGGTAGCAAGAACTCTTCACCAAATGAGGCGTGACTTAGGCGTCAAATATAAAGATGCGACCCCACAACCGTTAAGAGATTATATCTATGCGTTAAATCAAGAGCGATATCAAGATCCTTTGGGGCCTTCATTTGAAAGATTGCTGAAAAATAAATCATATGCTGATATAATTGCATCTTCATCGAAACCGAACTTCAACATAGATGGTCTATTGTCGAAATTTGAACAATGGTTAAGAGAACAATAGGAGATGGATATGATACTTGAATTGCTAAATCTTGAAGTGCCAGCAGAATGTTGTACACTTGATACCAGTACAGGAAAGACGACTTTCTATAAGGGAGAGATAAAAGTTCCAGGATTTACGGGGTTTTACTTTCGTAATGACACAAGTTTTCTAGGAATATATCCAACAAATGAAGGCCCAAAAATATATTTCAACAACAAACAATTTGATGTCAACCCAGGTTTAGACATTTCCTTGGTGATAAACGGCAGAAACAGAAAGTTTATCATTAAAGATTATAACATCGAAGTTGATTATTTAGAATCACCATATATCGGGATGGATTGCTGGTCTGATGAAATAGACGTTGATCTGTTTTTCATGATTGAGCAAAGTTACAAAAGTCAATCATTTTATGATAAGTTCACGGTTTAGGAAATGCTTAGAGAGCGGTTAGTAGTCAGCAAAGAGAGGAGTATTAGGAAGCGTTTGACGCAACTGCGTCAACGCCGCAGTAATTGATATCAGCTCTCTTGCGATCCGGTGTAAATCAAACGTATGCAACATCTGAAACAACAGCCAGCCGTTGAGAAAAAGCACGCCCGTGCGAAGGCGGCAGCGCCCAAGGCCGAAGATGCCAGGCAGACCGCCGAACGCGGCGTCGAAGCGCTTGGCGGCAAGGCCCAGAGGAATGCGGTTGGCAGGGGTAAGTCTGTTGCCGAAGCCAAAGCGCCAGAGGTGCAGCAGGATAACCCGTCCCATGAGGAGGGTGCATCTGTAGGGGCGGCAACCTGCCGCCCGTCCGAAGAGGATGTCCGTTCCAAAGATACCGCCCAAACAACCACCCCGTCGCTTCGCGCCACCCCTCCAAAGGAGGGGAATTTGGATGATGCCCAATCGGAGGGTGCCTCCGCAGGGTCGGCCATAGGCGGCCCGTCCCATGATGCCAAAGATGCCTCTGTAGGGGCGACCTCTGTGTCAAGAGGGACATGGTTTACACATTGGGTAAAAATGGTTTCCGAGGGTCATCATGAATCAAGTATGTGCTCGTCCGTCTAGAGGGAGGAGGCAGTCGGGGGGGGGGCCAAAAAGTTGTTCGAATGGCATATTTTCTAAGTTTTTTGGCATATAGGTTCATAGTTTAGCCCCACTGGGGTTGATGTGGAGGGTGTATGCTGACCGCCGGTTTCGCTGCGCTGCACCAACGAGCAAGGCAACACCAACCCCCCGGGGTGTGGCCCGTTAAGCCAGGTGATTTTTTTGCCAAATGGCGCGAGTCTGCTTGAGCGCAAGCGAAGAACTTGCTAGGGTAAGTCGGATTTTTTGTGTGTTACACAGGGGATCGCCTCTAATGTTTCACCCAGTTTTTTTGAGGTATGTACGATGCATAAGAGAAACATATCAGGTCGCAGAATCGCTTTGATGGTTACCCTGGGATTGGCCGGCGCTTGGATGGCCCACGGCTGCACGTGGAACGATGACTTGTTTAAGTCACATACCAACGATGGGGTTGTTGTCGAGTGTAAGGGGATTTGTGAGATCCCCGATATCAGCACGGCAAAGGCGTGTGAGGACGCCAACGGAGTGTGGGTCGAGGCAAGTTGTATTGATAGCGAGGGCAAGCTTGTTGAAGATGCGAAAACGGAAATTGCCTGCGGCGCGGGTGAGAGCAATACAAATACATGGATTGAGGCCAAGTGCGACATCAGTCAGACGGACTGTGAGACAGCCGGAGGGACATGGTATCCGCTTGGGATTGTCGAGCTGGGGGATGGCAGGTACCTGAAATTTGAAGACAACGGCCAACATAAGTGTGGGACTTACAACGATATTGTGGACAATAAACTGGAAGATTGTTCGCCTGCCGATATCAAGTTCGTTAAAGTGACGCGAGAAAATGGCATATGCCCAGGCTCGGCACAGAGTTGCGTCACATTCTCGCGGAACTTAGAAGGCGAGCAGATGACGTTGCCGCATGCAGTATGCAGCAGGTGCAGTCTTGGGCAGGCCAGTTGTCTTGTCGACAACAGCTGGCAGTGCGTCGATGTGATGAACAATCCCAGCCATTGTGGGGGATGTGGAATTGATTGCGGAGGCGATAACTTTTGTGAGCAGGGAATATGTGCATCAGGTACAAAAATTTGTCCATTAGAGCAAATTGCATGTTATTGTCGTGTAGATAACGAGGACAATATCGTCTGCACAGAGGAACAACAGGCTGTCTCGGATGGATTTATGTGTTTCGATCCGAGTTCAGTTGTATCTTGTGGTGTGTCTGGTTGCAATAGCCGCGGTGAGGAGTGCAAGTCAGGATTCCTCTGCGAAAGGATCGGAGATGTTTATTCATGTAATTGTCCTTCTGGTTTTGTGTTGGTAGGGGGAGAATGCGTCAACAAGTTTTCTAGCGAGAGCTGTGGTGCGACAAATACTTTTGGGGGTCACAAATGCGATCCGGAAATGCAGGCATGCGATGGTAATAAATGCCAATGCGCAAAAGAAACGCTCGAATGTGACAGCAAATGTGTTTTTGTACTCAAAGATCCTGCACATTGTGGTGGTTGTAGAAATGACTGCGGTCAATATGCGACTTGTCAAAATGGCAAATGTGTGTGTGATGATGGCTACGCACGCTGTGACCGGATGTATAATCTCGGAAAATGTGTTTATTCTATGGGTTTACAAGATTACTGTGGTGCAAAGGGTGAATGCAATTCGACGGATGAAAGTTCGGGCGATTATGTGGGAGACAAGTGTCTTCGAGGTGTTGAAAACTGTGTGAATGGTGAGTGCAATTGTCTAACGTTTAGTTGTGATGAAAAGTGCATTAACCCATACACCGGTTCAGAGACGTGTGGTGCAACTTCTTGTGTGAATTTGGGGACGAATTGTACCGGTATTGATGAGAAGAGTGCAGGTGCCTACTGCGAGGATTCTAGATGCGTATGTGAGCCTCCGCGTCGATTTGTAAATGTCGGTGACAAAAGAGGGTGTTTCTTCATTGATTCAGATCCGAATTGCTGTGGTCCGAGTTGCCAGGTGTGCGCTAAGGGAAGCGTATGCTCTGAGGGATCATGCCAAGTGGGATGTACTGGCGGGACACTTCAATGTGGAGCCAGATGTTTAGATCCTAAAGTACATCATGTTAAATATGATCCCAACAATCCCGGTACGTGCATATGTGATAATTGGTGCGATACGGATGACGATCCCAATAACGGTTGTGATGGTGGTGCATTGGAAACAGTTCAGAATTGTGGAACATGTGGGAAAGGTTGCGAAGCTCCTTTTAGTCGTTGCGTTGGTGGTGTATGTCAGTGCGCTGATGGGGCAGATCTTTGCTTTGCAACAGAAGGAACGCCGGATCTTTGTTTGAACCTTCCTGCACTTAACATGAAAAGTTGCCGTGAATGTGCAATGGGTTGGGCCAATGTCGACGGCAATTGGGCAAATGGCTGCGAGGTGGATCTTAGCTCAAATCCTTATCTCTGTGGGTCATTGGATACTAATTGCTTTAATCAAGTGCAAAATGCTGAGCTTCCCGAGTGCAAAGATAGCAAGTGCAATTACTTGACTTGCCAATCGGCTGGTGGCTGGCCCTACGGAGATTGCGACGGGAACCGTAGTAATGGGTGTGAGACTCCCCTCAATTCAAGAACACATTGCGGCACGTGTGGCAATCAATGCCTAACCAACCAGGACTGTAAATCCGAAGCATCCGGGATCAGATGCTGTTATCCAGATGGCAAAGAGGCTTTGGTAGTAAATAAAGACCTGTGTTGTGCAGGCACAAAGCTTTGGAAACGTAGTGCAGGTATCGTCTGTTGGGTTTCCAGTAAATATGAATGCGCAGCAAAGGAACCCGGTGGCTGTGGTTGGAAGGAAGTCAAGTAGGTATGCCTGATCCAAGTGGGGGCGCGATTTATCGCGCCCCCGCTGACGAAACCCACCCACCATAGGGGCAGACACATGGGGCTGCCCCTACACGTTTCTGCGCATGACTCTTCTCACCCAAGCGATGCGTGAGCATCGCAGGGGGTTCGGGGGAACGTGTTCCCCCGATGGGGTGTGGGGCAGAGCCCCACAAAAAAGCGGGGCGTTGCGGGGCCGGCGATTGAGGCCCCGCTATGGGGGTAGCCGCGTATTGCCGCATGCGGCAATAGCGGCGTAGGGGGCGGCTGCCCCCTTAAAAGACCCACATGTAGGCCTAACGCAAGGCCCCCCTTAAAATAAAAGGCAACATTTTGTATGCAGTGGACGAAAAATCGTCACAGGGGGCAAGCATTTTTGTCCAAAGGCAACAATTTCTGCCCCAAAGCGATGCAGAGCATTGCAGGGGGGGCGGGGGAACGGGTTCCCCCGAGAGAGGTGGAAAGTTTGCCACATGTCCGGGGGGCTGGATAATGGATAAAAATGCTGTTGTATGGCATTTGGGTCGCGCAGTCATGAGAGGTGTTGAAATGGTGGCAGCAAAGCATTTGGAGGGGCATGATCCGGCATCCGACTTTCAGAGTGGCCATGTGTTTGGCGATCGATTTCGGGTGGAGAGGCTGATTGCGGCTGGCGGGATGGGGTTTGTGTATATGGCGACGGATTTGACGCAGCAGCAGTTGGTGGCGCTTAAGATTATGCGTTCGTCCTTGCAGCGGGATCCTGTGGCGATTGAGCGGTTCAAGCGCGAGGTGCGTACGATTCGCCGGCTCATGCATCCGAATACCATTGAGCTCATTGATTATGGCATTACCGAGGACGGTTTTATGTTTTTGGTCATGGAGTGGCTGCATGGCAAGGATTTGCGGGAGATTATGCGAATCAAGCGCAGGCTTTCGCCCATCACGACGACGCGCGTGGCGCTGCAGGTGGCGTGGAGTCTGTCGGAAGCGCACATGAAGGGCATTATCCATCGCGATCTTAAGCCTGAGAACATTTTTATCATGCATAATCCCGGGCCGCATTTGCGCATTAAGGTGGTGGATTTTGGCCTGGCAAAGGTCGTGAGCGGGCCGGAGTCGTGGGAGCAGATTACGCGCGGCGGGGTGGTGTGCGGCACGCCGGAGTATATGAGTCCTGAGCAGGCGAAGGGGGAGACGCTGGATGGGCGCAGCGATGTCTATGCGTTGGGCTGTGTCATGTATGCGATGCTGGAGGGCGATGCGCCGTATCGCGGCAAGAAGGCGCTGGATGTGGCGATGATGCATATCCATCAGCCGTTTCCGGCATTAAGCGAGAAGGTGCCTTCGGCGCTTCGGGGCATCGTGATGAAGTGTGTGGAGAAGAAGGCGTCGGCGCGGTTTCAGGATGTCAACGCCCTGGCGGCGGCATTGGAGGCATTTTTGGATCCCATCGAATGCCGCCGGCGCGAGGCCAGCGACATGTGGTCGGTACGCCGTTCGACGCCGCCCGGGGCACATGTATTGCCGGAGGCAGTGGCTGCTACGGGTGGGGTGGCGGCAAAACCTGTCCATATCGGGGGGGCCACGACTGTGCGCAGCGTGCCGTTGCGTCCGGCATCCGGCGGGCGCGCCGTACGCCGTGTGCGTTCGGATCAGGTGGCGCAGTCTGCTGCCATTGCGCGAAAACCCCTCGGTAGCCAGTGCATCAAGCTCAAGGCCTCGCCCACGCTGACCTCGCAGTCGATGCGCCTTCGCTCCGCCGATAAGCAGGATGAAAAACGCGGTGGATTTCTGAGGCGCTGTTTGGATAGATTGCTTTAGAGACAGAAATTTCTTCTCGCTCATTCTGTATTGGGGAGATCGCATCAAGCGCTCTTTGCTTTTGTCATCGGCTATTTAGTTTTTGTTCATATGCGTTGCCAGGGGGGCGTTGGGTGAGCGCGAACGCCCCCCTTGGCGAGCCCCCCGCGCGCTTTTGCCTCGTCGAGACGACATCCATGTCGTCGCTCCGAGGCGCCCCGACATCCGTGTCGGGGCTTTGGGACGTCAGCGGCGGCCTTCGGTAAAGAAGGCAAGTTGAGGGCAGCGCAATCATGAATGTAGCCCTAAAGGGATCTTATTTTATCTCGAAGGAACTTATCATATTCTTGACTGGTTATGAGAGATGTTCTGCTCTTGCGTGCCTCCTCACCACAAGCAATGCGCAGCATTGCAGGGGGTGCGGGGGAGCAGGCTCCCCCGCAAAAAAAGAAAATAAAAATGGGAAACAATGTGTGGCATGAGCGTGATGTGATTGCGGCGGTTGCGTCGGTATTTCATGAGCATCGGGATATTTGTGATTTGGGGATTGGCGATGACTGTGCGGTGCTGCGCAGGGCGCCGCGTTATGTGACGACGGATGCCTGTGTCGAGGGGGTGCATTTTGACCTTGGGCTGATGTCGATGGCGGATGCGGCTTATCGTTGTCTGACCTCGAACATCAGCGACGTGGCGGCGATGGGGGCTGAGCCGGGACCGTTTACGCTGGCGCTGGGCTTGCCGCCGAGTGTTCCGATGTCGGAGATTTGCCTGGCCATTGGGGCTTTGCGCGACAGCATTGCCGAGCATGACCTGGCATCGTGCTGGCTTGTTGGCGGCGATGTGGTGCGGAGCGACGTGATCTTTTTTTCGGTGACGATGTGGGGGGAGGCCATGGCCTGGCCCTGTGTCAGGCGCGATGGGGCGCGGGAAGGCGATGTTTTGCTCGCGCTGGGCGGGCTCGGGCATGCGGCGGCGGGTCTGGATGCATTGAGGGCGGGTTACAGGGCTGATGGCGAACTTTCCGCAGGGCTTCGCCGATGCATCCGTGCTTTTTTGCGTCCCAGAGCTCAGGTTGGGTTGGCCCAAACGCTGGCGCAGAAGGGGCTTTTGCGCGCCATGATGGATCTTTCGGATGGGCTGATGGCGGATTTGCCAAAGTTGTTGGCCAGAAGCGAGTGTGGAGGCCGTATCGAAATTGATGCGCTGGTGGCGGACGAGGCGCTTCAGGAGGCGGCACTGACCCTTGGTGTGGATCCCATCGACTGGATGCTGTCCGGGGGGGAGGACTTTTCGTTGCTCGTCGCGGTTTTGCCCGATCATGTTGCCACGATCAGGGATTTGGCATATGGTCAGGGAGTGAGCTGTCATCAATTGGGGACGTGTTGCAGGGAGGCGGGGGTACACTGGACACGGCGCAGCGAACCCGTCATCCCATGCGATAAGAGCTTTTCCCATTTTTAGCGCCCCTCATGTCGGGACGCACATTGTCAGGAACGAGTCGAGCCACCCATGACAGAGCGCCAATCACAAATGGCCGAACGCGTTGCCAGGCAGGCGCGGATCGATCATCAGTGTGTCGAGCCGACGTGGCGGACTCGCGTTGACATTGGCCTCGTTGAGATGTGTTTTGCTGTTCCAGTTCCAGCCTCGCCAGTTGTACTCTTGCCAGAGCTGCGCATAAGGTCGCTTTTGCAGACGCTCCTTGAGTGCTTTCCCCGTGCCGGAAAGATGATGATCGTGGATGCCATGAGCCATCGTTTCGAGGCGCTTCGCAGCGAATTTCCCTCCACGCAGCCGAGCCTTTACTTTTCGGCCCAGGATCCGGCGGCTCTGACCTATTCAACGGATATTTTTGATTATGTGGTGAGCGAGATCGGCCTTGCGACGCTCTCCCGGTCAGGCGTCATATTTCCCGAATATCGCCGTGTGCTCAAGCCAGGTGGTGCCTTCATATTCAGTGTGCCGCTGGCGGGGTCGTTTCCTGCCTATTTCGACATTCTGGAGGAATGCCTTATGCGTTTGTGTCCGGCGGAGAGCGCCGCCATTATGGCATCACTCCAGGCACAGATGCAGCGCGAAAACCTGCTTGCCACGCTTCGCAATCACGGCTTTATCGTTGATGGTCAGGATGAAACGAACTTCTCGCTTTCTTTTCAAAATGTCGAACAACTTTTGTTTTCGACCCTTGTCGAGTCGCACTTCCTTGGCTTTTGCCTTGGGCTGACGGCGGCACGGATCGATGCCAGGAGCGTGCTGACGCTTCTCGTGCGCGCATTTCATCATTATTTTCAGGGCGAGATGCTGACAGTGCCCATGCGCATTGGGCAATTCTCGGCACGCAAACAGGGGTGACGGTGGTTATGCATAAACCGCAAGTGGCGAAGCTTCATGTTGACGAGCGTCTGGAGCATCGAATTCGCCGACAGTTCCCGTGGGTTTTCGATAAGGATGCCGATTTCGGTGCTTCTGGCCCACAGCTCGGCGATCTCGTGGCCATCTATGGCAAGCGCGATCAGTGCATTGCCCTGGGGATTTACGATCCGTACAGCCCCATTCGGGTGCGCATTTTGGGAAAACCCTGCACATTCTCAGAGGCCTATTTTGCCCGGCGTCTGGATGAAGCTCTGGCGCGGCGCGAAGCATCTGGCATTGTCTCTGACCAGACCAACGCGCTCAGGCTCGTCAACGGCGAAAGTGAGGGTTTGCCTGGGATCGTACTGGATGCCTATGCGGGGACGTGGGTGATGAAGATCTATTCCGCCGCCTGGCTTCCTTACCTTAAGGCGATGCTGTCTGTCATCGAAGAGGGGTACTTTGGTCCGCATGCGAGCGCGTCCCGGCCTGACGCCTATGGCGTTTTGCCGCATCGGCTGATCCTTCGCTTCGGACGCGAGGCGCTGCCGGTGTATGAGGCGGCAGGATACGCGGAAGGCGCGCTTCTCCTGGGCGAAGACGATACCCCCTATGCGGATTTTGTCGAGAACGGCGCGCGCTTTCGGGCACAGGTTTTCCGCGGCCAGAAGACGGGCTTCTTTTTGGATCAGCGGGATAATCGCCGCTTCGTGCGCAGCCTCTCAGAAGGCAGGCGCGTCCTTGATGTATGCTGCTATTCAGGCGGGTTTTCGATTCAGGCGGCCATGGGAGGCGCACGCGAAGTGTGGAGCCTCGATGGCGACAGACATGCGCTCGAATTGGTCGAACAGCACTACGGCCTCAACGCACACGACCAAGGGGTGGCGGCCTGCACGCGCGTTCTGCAGCGCGGCAAAATGTTTGCCTGGCTGGAGCAGGCCAAAGCCAAACGCATGAAGTTCGATCTCATCATTGTCGATCCGCCCAGCTTTGCCTCTTCCAAAGCCCAGACTGATCAGGCGGTCAAATCCTACCAGCGCCTCTTTTCGGCCGCTGCCGACTGCCTGGCCCCCAAAGGGCAGATGCTGTGCTGCTCCTGCTCCTCGCACGTGGGCAGCGACATGTTTGGCGACATCGTATCCCGCACGATGAGGCCGCGCGGCGCCAAAATCGAAGACTGCTCAGGGCTGCCGGCGGATCATGTGGCGAACTTTGCCGAAGCCCGATACCTGAAATCCTGGCTAGTGACCCTGCGATGAGTATTTAGGGTTGGTGTGGATTGGGCTATCGGCCATGCCGATACGCCCAATCGGCCCGGCTATTGGCCCGGGGCCAATACGCCGGGCGGCCGCGGCTATGTGCTCCCGGCCTGCGGCCGCTTGCGCGCATACGCCGCGGCATTCTTTTTTTTCTTGGGGGAACCAGTTCCCCCGAACCCCCTGCGATACTTCGTATCGCTTTGGGTCAGGCGGACTTGCCTTTGGGCAAGCATTTTTGCACCTTTGAGGCTTTTTAGTTTTTTGGTGGTGATTTTTTCGCTGAAAGGCGGGAGAGCAGATTGAAGACACAAAAAAAACCGCCCGAGACTCGGGCGGCGTAAGTTATTTCAATGTATGCTGCGACTTGCTGGACTAGAGAGGCAACCCCGTCACCGTGACGTTATCCACTCTGAATGTTGTGCCAGTTGCAGGGAACGAATGGGGTTGGAGTCGGATAACCACAGAACTTGCATTATTCGCATCTGCGGGCACTGCGCCTAGCCATTCCTGCCAGGTGGTGCCAGACCAGACCAAATTGTCACCAAACTGCGCTAATGTGCCACCACCAATGCTGTAGATAACACTAACTGTCTTTGCACCAGTAGCAGAGCCATAAGCGTTAAAGGTGACCTTAATGTCTTTGTATCCTGTTGTACTCGTGTCAATCCTGAAGTGCCTGTTGGCTGCGTTCCATCCTGTTGCGGTTGACCAGCTCTGTGCCGTGATGGCCCAGTTTCCTGTTCCGCCGCCAAATCCTGCCGCATACCCGCCATTTGCAGCCGCTGGGGTATTGCTGTCTACGAGCGTCAACAACGAACCATCTGCACCCACCAGCGAAAATGTACTACCGGTTATTTTGCCCGCATCTGCTGCCAAAGGCTGCGTCAAAGTCTTACTGTCAAAGTTCCAAAAGGCCAGGAGTACCTTTGCTACAAGGAAAGCCTGGCTGCTGTCGCTCAGAATATCCGTTCCGCTGAGAAGTGTTGAGCCGCCAGAAGTGGCATAGCTCCAGGTAATGCCGTCGTCGCCGCTGAATCGCATCAGGCAGTATCGTGCTGCGTCTTCCGCAATCGGTGCAATCTTGCCGCTGAATTCGTAGTTGTTGTTGCCAGTGCCTGTCCACTTGCCCGTGAAGGCGGCATTTGCGACGACGGTCCAGGTTGAAAGCGCGTTGGCAATATTGGTTGTGCAAACGATTTGCGACAGCATTTCGGCAGGAGGCGCAAGAATCCCATTGGCAGGGATGTCAGCCGAATAAACTTCACCCCACATGATGTCAGTGTCAGCATTGTAGCCCAGCGTCTTGGCATAGTCGATGCTGTAGCTGTCGCCAATTTCGACGCAGCCTTTAGCCGTTGCACTGCACACAAATCCCGGAGCACACAACTCATCAATATCCCACGCATTGCTGCTGTCGCAAATCTGTACAGTTTCATCGTCCAGGCAGCTCTTCTCACCGACGGTGAGGCACTCGACGCACCTCTCAGCAGAAGCAAGGCAGAGCAGGCTGCCTGTGCAGGTATCGGGCTCCCATGTGCCATCAATGCAAAGTCTGTAGCCGCCGGTGCCGATGCACTCAAAGGTGTCTTCGACGCACTCGGCGGTCGAGAGGCAGTCGCCTGCTGTCGCATGGCATGCTGTACCAGTGCCACAGGTTTTAATGGTCGTCGTGACGCCGCCAACGCACTGCTGGAGTATGGCGCCGCTGCAAGTAAATGCAGAACCGCTGCAGTTGCCGCACGCGGTGGCGCTTGAACAATCCGCACCAGCAGCGCACGCAACAGCCGCACCCAGCACACCGCCTGAGCAAGTTTGGATCATACCCGCAGCGCAAACAGTCGCGGCTCCACTGCACTCGCCGCATTCAGAGGCACTCTTGCAATCTGCCCCGCCATCGCAGGTTTTTTCGGATTGAAGCTTATTGTCGTCGCCGCAAATCTGGATTTTTCCATCTGCACAGATATTCGTTTCGCATGACGCCGCTTCGATGCACTCTCCGCCAGAGCAAATTTTGTTGTCTGCTGCGCAATCCGCCTCTTCTTTCCAAACGCCCGTTTCACAAATCATAATTTGTGTATCATGACACTCAATGATGCCGGTTTTACATTCACCACATTCGGAAGCACTCTTGCAATCTGCCCCGCCATCGCAGGGTTTTTCGGATTGAAGCTTATTGTCTTCGCCGCAAATCTGGATTTTTCCATCTGCACAAATGTTCGTTTGGCATAATGCCGCTTCGATGCACGTACCTGCAGCGCAAATTTTGTTGTCTGCTTCACAATTCGCGCCTTCAGTCCATGCGCCATTCACGCAGATCTTTACCTTTGAGCCATTGCAGTCAAGACTGCCATTTTTGCATTCCCCGCATTCGGTGGCACTCTTGCAGGAGGCTTCGCCAGAACAATTTGCCGCTGCGCCAAGTGTACCACCCGTGCATATTTGAATTTTGCCATTTGAACAAATGTTGGTTGTACAAGGACCGCCGCCGCCGCCAATGCATGTACCGGCACTGCACGTTTGGCCGCTTGTACACTTGCTTCCCGCGTTATCACCGGAGCAATCCGCTGTTGCCCCACAGTAGTCCATGCTTATGTTGGGATCGATACAGGAGCCATTGCATTTAATCTGACCTTCTCTGCAATCCACGGCGTTGTCAACGTCGTCCACGCAGCCACTGATCACCCATGATAATACCGCCAAAATCGCCGCAAACTTTCGCATGCCAATACCTCCATGAGAAAAGCCAATAAGAAACCCCGGAAGGGGGAGCGCCTGTAATTCAAGCGAAATTCATGCCATATCGCTGGCATGGAATTTCGGCTGGAGAGAATAGAACCCGATACTAAGTAAATAAATCTTTCAGCAGGGAAAACCTGCGAGGGCAGAAGGAGGCATCATGTAAATCAGCTAGTAAGCCGATGTCCAGGAGAGATTGTCTAAACGGAAGCGTGACCAGTTATTGTTAGGTGGCCCACTGGTTGGTGCAATAGGTTTTATCTCGAAATAGGTAGCCCCGGCTTGTCCGAAAGTGAACGACTTAACCCAGCTGGTGGTGGTCGTGCTGGTATGCACAGCACAAGTGCTGAGTTCCAGGGTTTGCTTGGCAAGTACCCCACCAGCATTGCCTACAGATACCTCTGCCTGACGGGGATCGGCAGACGCATAATCACCACAATCGAAACTGATTGTTCCCACGCCTGCGTTCAAACCTTCAACTTTGATGAAGGAAGGATGGTCCGTGTTGGCGGTCATGGCAATAGCCCAGGTGTTGCCATTTTGAGCCCAGCGTTCGCGCAATGCGCGTACTGAAAGCGCTTGTGTTCCGCCATTGGCTGAATATGCTGCACTTGATGTATAGCTGTAGGTTGATCCCGTTCCGCTGAACGTCAGAGTTTCGAACGTTTCCGTGAGCTCGTACTTTAATGCACCGCTGCCCGCCACAAAGTAGGCCTGGCTGTTGGTGGCGGTGGTTCCGCTGAGAATGCCTCCGCCAGATGCGAGTGACGCTGCATACTTCCAAGTGGCACCATTGTTGCCGCTGAACCGCATCAGGCAATGCCGGTCACTCGCTGCTGCGGCGATTTCGCCGCTGAATTCGTAGTTGTTGTTGCCAGTCCCTGTCCACTTGCCTGTAAAGGCAGCATTCGCGGCGATGGTCCAGGTCGAAAGCGCATTGGCAATATTGGTCGTACAGACAATCTGGGCCTTCATTTCGGGGGCAGGCGCCAGACTTCCGCCGGCAGGTCGATCGACCGAATAGAGTTCACCCCACATGATTCGGTTGGGTGGGTCGTAACCCAGCGTACTGGCATGGTTGATGTTGTAGTTCGTGACGCATGCACCTTCGCTGCACACCCTTCCTGTCCCGCACAGTTCAGTGATATCCCACGTGTGATCCTTGTCGCAAATCACCGCCATATCGCTGTCCAGGCAGCGTTTTTCGCCAATGGTGAGGCAGTCGACACAACCCACGTCAACAAGACAAACCTCATCGCTCTTGCACGTATCAGGTACCCATGTGCCGCTGATACAGATTCTGTATCCTGTTGCAGTGCACTCAAAGACGTTTTCCGTACACTCAATGCAGCTTTTCGTTGTTGCGTTGCATGTCCAGCCAGTTTTGCAGGTCTCGGGTACCCATGTGCCGCTGATACAGAGTTTGTATCCTGTTGCGGTGCACTCAAAGGCGTTTTCCTTGCACTCGCCGCACTCGGTGGCACTTTTGCAGTCAGCGCCGCCAGGGCACGTCGTGGCTGCCCCCAACACGCCGGCTGAACAAACCTGAATCTTGCCCGCAGAGCAGATATTGCCAGTGCATGCCGCGGTGCACCCGGATTTGTCGAGCTTGCAGTCTGCGGTGCACTTTACCGTGCCAACGAGGCCTGCGCCGCACACAGCGCCGCCCAGGTTGGTGCCATCGCACTCTTCGTTGACTTCAATGATGCCGTTGCCGCAGATGTGACATTGCGACGTGTTGAACCTGCACTGACTGGCATGGCCTTTGGGGTAGCACTGGAGGACACCCTGCGCCTTATCATTGCCAAGCACAGTACGGCAGGTTTGGCCGTCGAGGTTTGCACCGTCGCATGTCTCACCGATGCCCTTGTCAACAATGTTGTCGCCGCAGTCAGGAACGCGATAGCAGTTTGCCTCACCGCCTTCGACCCTGCACGCCTGACCTGTACCGCAATTTGTCGAACCCTGAATGGTGTTGTTGCTGCATCGTGCAGCAGCATTGCCGACACACAGTGGGCCATCGTCGCAGACCTTGACGGCGCATTGCGCCACGGACGGCGTACCGCTGGTTGCACAGCGAGCAGCCTGGCCACCGATATTGGTACAGGTTGAGGTCACCCAGGCGTTGCGCGTACAGGTATCGAGCTGATTGCCATTGCATTTGGTGGTGCTTTCGTCGCAGACCTTCCTGGCACAGGTGGGGGCGATGGCGGGCACACTGCCTTCGGCCGCCTTGCCTGGAACGCAGATGAAGCCCGTTGTGGCGGAGCAGACCTGGAGCGTGGTCCAGGCATTGGCAGCGCAGGTTTCCAGTGTGTTGCCGTTGCAGCGCAGATCGTTGGTTTTGCAGACGAGCGCCTGGCAGTCGGCCGAACCGCTCGCTTCCTGGCAGATCTGCGACTCCGAACACCTGCGTGCTTCTTCCCACTGAAGCGATGCGCCGCAGGATTCCACCACGCTGCCGTTGCAGCGGCGGCTGCCGTGGTCACAGTTTTTCACAACGCAGGATGCGGCATTATTCTGGACAAGGCATGTCCTGGCGCCGCAGGCCTCGCCATTTGTCCAGGCATTGTTCACGCAGGCAGTTACAGCGTTATTGAGGCATCTGGTGGCACCTTCATCACAGACTTTGGTGACACAGCCCAACGCATCAGCACAAATCTTGCCTTCAGTACACACTGACTCAATCCACACATTGTTCACGCACCGCTCTTCGCGGCCCCTTTCATTGCAAATGAAGGCGCCTTCATCACAGACTTTTGCAACACACGAGGCATTCCCGCCACCGACAACACATATCTGGCTGTTGCTGCAGACTGTGGTGGTGCGAACGCCATTGGCGCAATTGACCGCATTGCCGCCGACACAGACAGGTTCATCATTCTGACAGGGCACTTTGATGGCGCAAACGCCACGGCCGGCATCGCAAAGCCTGGTTTCGTCACATGCCTCCGAAATCAGCCACTGCTCACTGCCGCAAACGTAAAGGGTGTTATTGTCGCACTTGTATGATCCGTCCGTGCAGAGCCTGGCGCGGCATTCAGTTGTCGCAGCATCGCAAACCGTGCCGCCAGAGCAGGGATTGAGTTTCCATTGGCCATCAGTGCAAGCGCGAACATCGCCCCCATAGCACAGCCTGGTGCCACTGACGCAATCCTGCTGAACACCGGCACATGTCAGGGTGGCGGGATCACAAAGGGGCGTGGCACCCTCGCATGTCTTCTCGACGGAGAACCTGCCGCTCTCGCAAATGACGATAGCGTTGTTCTGACACTTCCTCTCACCCTCTGTGCAATCTGGCAGGATGGGTTCACTGCACGCCGACAGGCCGATAATTGCACAGCATGCGGTCATCAGCGCCAATTTCTTGTTCATAGCGAAACTCCTTGCAAGGATACGGCATCATCGCCCAAGGCGTATGAGCATCGGATAACACAAAAATAGTCCAATCGTCGTTGTTTTTTGTCATTTATGCGACTGGATTGCTTCGCGCCTGGTGTTTATGCAGCTGGATCGGCACGACTCGCTGAAGGGGGCGGCCGCCCCCTGCGCCGCTATTGGCATGCGGGCGGCAGATTGCCGCCCCTACATGCCAATACGCGTCTACCCCCAAGAGCGGGGCCTCAATCGCCGGCCCCGCAACGCCCCGCTCTCGGCGACTGCGTCGCGCGGGCGACCAC
>Ga0209737_10001463_pt1 | contig 16957 bp, 13 predicted proteins | sample TergutCu122P3_FD_187284 | JGI IMG/M metagenome (GOLD analysis project Ga0209737, IMG submission 187284) | Cubitermes ugandensis P3 segment gut microbial communities from Kakamega Forest, Kenya - Cu122 P3 (SPAdes) (version 2) | ecosystem: Host-associated > Arthropoda: Insects > Digestive system...
CTTGCCTCGTCCTTAGGCGGTCCCTGTTCCAAAAGCCTCCTTTTCCGCGCTTCAGTCATGCGTGTGGTTGTCATAAATTTCGCGCCAATGGGAAAAAAAGCAGTTAAACAGTGTTATAATATGATGTAGGGCACATAGCCGTGTGGCGGCGGGATCAATAATCACGTTATTGCCGCCAAATTCGTTCCAGTTCGGCTTCGAGAAGCAGGAGCCGTGTCTGGGCGCGGACAGTTTGGGTGAAGCGGGTGACCTCTTCCGCGGATAAAGAGCGACCGAGAATCGTCGCCGTTCGATACGCGAGCCATTTTTTCAAAATTTGCCTTCCGCCGAGGTTGTAGAACCATACCGGTTCCGCCACGCCAGTCCAACAAGCCGCATCGCTTACCCAGACATCGTAGACCTCTTGCCGGAAGAGGGCGTCGGGGACATAACCTTTCGTTTCCGAAAGCCGCCGAAGGGTTTTGTATTCGTCGTCCGTGCGCGGACGCGAGGTGATCCGGCCGCGACTGGGGCGGACGGCATTGCCGTTCGAGGCGCGCCCCCATTGAACCTCCACAGAGCGGACCGCTTCGCTGGTCTGGTTGGGATCAACGGGCTGGCCATTGACGAAGAAGCGTCCCAAGCAGTCCAAGGACGGATCGATTGGGCGATCCGGGTTCAAAAGCAAATCGGCGATTTGCCGGCCGAGTTCGGCTGAGGCTTCCAGCCGTTCCCTTGCCTTGTCGGGCGGCATTGTATCCGCATACCCCGGAAACGGGATGCGCGGCCAGCCGTGGCGCAGGCGTTCGCGGTATTCCAGGCGATAGGACGGGGTGTGCAACGCGGCCAGTGCGTGCAGCCACGGGAGCATGGCTGTCTCGCGGGAGCGGTCTGGATCCTCGGCGTCGCGATAGCCGAGGCGATGCAGATACGCGCGCATGTTGGGGGAGAGGTTGGCGATTCGCCGGACTTCTGTCGTTCGGCGGACGGAATCGGTGGCATCCAGGATCAAAACGGGAAAATGACCGGAATGACCGGCGAAAAAATCATAATCGGCGGGTCGTCGGCCCCACCATGCCATCGCGCCGGAGGTGGCGCGGTCGTCGCCGGCGCTGGCGACGAGAAAGAAGTTATCTCCAGTGGCGAGGGAAAAAAGTTCGTTGGCCGGTTCGCTGAATAATGGACGGGCGTTGTGCCGGTAGAGGAAGCGATCGTCGAACGGACGATAAGAAAACGTTTCCACATGCCGGGGCGAGAATCCTTCGGCACGGAGGCGGAGGCGCGTCTCCACCGCCGGGAAGCGCGCGGCGTCCCGCATCATGGAGGGATATTTCTCCTTGATATCCGCGTCTGACAGATCGCCAAAATAGTCCTGAAGCCGCGCCAGCAAGCGAGATCCGTCGATGTCGATCAATGCCAGGCCGCGCCGCTCAATAGGACCGTTCCAGGGTTCGCGTGCGGCGATATCAACGAGTGACGGCCAGGCGTCGTACTCCGACCCCGCCGCCGCCGGCAGCCAGGAGTGGCGGTTTTCCGTTCGTGGCTTGACCTGCCGGTACGCGGCCGTTGGCACCGATGCCTCGGCATCTTTCGGCCGCAGCCACAAGACGATCTCGTCGCGCGCCAGACGGCGGTCGCGTGGGCGCTCGCGCGTCCCGGATGTGTTTACGCGCAGGTCGAGATCATTCATGTCGGCGCGAAGACGGGAGCGGCTCCTCATGTATTCGTCATCGCCGGCCCAGGTGAAGGGAAGGCGGAGACAGGCGATCCGCAGGATGCCGCGCGAAAAATCTTTCAATGCCGCTTCCAGCAGACGCTCGGCGGCGCGTTCGACGCTGACGACCTTGCCGCCCCAACCCGGTTCGGCCTTGGAGTCGCCAAGATTCAGGCGTTCACCCCAGCCGACATGAGGCCGGGATTCCCCGATCCAGGCGCCCGCGCCCATATCCGGCAGGCTGTCCCGAAATACGTTTCGTGACCACAGGGAGATTTGGGGTTTGTCGGGCAAGGGACAATATGTCAGCGCGACGTCGAGACGCAGGGCGGCGACGCGGAGCGCCAGTGGATGGGCTTCCGCGCCTGCCATGCGGACAGGCTTGCCGTCCGCCGCCAGGCGAGACGCCGCCGCCAGCAAGTAGTCGCCGGTGCCTGCGTTCGGGTCAATGAGCGCACCGGAATGGGCCAACAGCAATTCTCCCGCCTGGGCGTCGGCCGCGCTCCAGAGTTCCGGCGAAAACCTCCCGTATCCACCCGGCGTCAGTTCCAGTTCGGAGAAAAACATGCGCAGGAACCCGTCCAGTCGGTGGAGAGCCGTCTGCGTCCGACCATCGGGTGATCGCCATGCCTCTGACAGCCGCTTCACGTCTTCCTCCGTTGCCGGCGAAATGGATGCCATGTAACCGCTCATGCGATAGTAAAGGTCTTGAAGATTGCAATACGTGCGAGCGGCGATGCGGCTGTGAATGGCGTCCAGCAGTCCAAAGGCTGCCAGTACCCGGGCCGCATGAAGCGGGGTGCCCACGGTGAGGCCGAGTCCAATGCGGAGTTCCTCCCGGAAAGCATGGATCCGATCGCGCCCCTTGTCCGTGGCTACCCATTCTCCGGCCTGCGCCCGGGTATGGGAGGCCAGCCGCCGAGCCAGCGTGTCGAGGCTCGGACGGAATTCCTGCTGCATCATCACCCGGCGCAGATATTCCGCGAGCACCGTCGGGATTCCGGCCGTCATTCCATCCACGGCGGTCGATGCCGCAAGCTCCGGCAACAGGTCGAACGACTCACCCTCTTTCCAGCACTTCGTCTGTTCGTCCTTGATCCACGCCCGCCAACGCAATCCGTCGGTGTGGACCGCCTGTTCCACCGGCCACGGCCATGCCTTTTCATTCGGCAGCGCGTCCACGTTCCGGACATTCACAATCACGCAAGACCCCGGCGCCACTGTCCGGTCGACGACCAGGCCTCCCAGCCGATAAACGGTGGAGAAGTCGTGTTTCCGCCCTGGACGCCGCCCTTGCGTCTGCAGGTACACTCCCACCAGGACGTGGCCGCCTTCCGCCTGCGCGACGGCGGCGCAGACCTTCCGACGGCCCATGCGGCCCAGCTGGTCAATACCGGCAGCCAGTTCCGGTGCGGGAAAGCCCTCCTTTCCGCGAAGCCAAGCGATGAGGGCGGAATCGGCGGTGTGGTAGCCGGATTTGGCGGGGCGTTTGGCCATAGCGGACTCGTTTTAGAAAATCGTAAAAAAGTTCTTGACAGTTTCATGGGAACATGGATACTGATGAAATCATCGCCCGGAAAGAGATTTTTGATAACGAATCGTAGTGGAACAAGCGGGACGCCGGAATCGCAGTTAAATTATATTGATATTCGAGGGCAATCCGCATACAGCCCCCCTGGCCAGATGAACGAAAGGCTGTCGACAGCAATATGGAGTCCATCGCCTCTGTTCCGGTGGCTGTGAGTGCCGTCTCCGGGATGCTCCCTGTCGGCAACTTTGACCCGACTGCCCGTCGCGCGGGTATGCAAACGCCAAACGGTTGCTTCACATTGGCGAGTGAGGTCGCGGAACCGGTTTGGCCGCCGCTCCCGCGTAAACCGGCGCGCCGGAGACTGAAGGGGTAGTTATTCGCCGCCAACACAAACTCGTAGAGAACTAATTGGCCGTATCTACTGGCCTTTGTCAAGTGTTTTCCCGGAGCGAGCAGCCATTTTACGAAAAGGAGAAAACGTGCCTGAGCTCACCGATGCCACCTCCATGTCCCGCGACGCGCTTATGGCGGAATTGAAAAAGGACGAGTCGACGCTGTTCGGCATCCAGTGGGATAATCCTCGAGTCGTCCGTATCCAGCCTCGGGGTGAAACCAATGAGGAGCGGGTCGCCGACTATGTGGCAAAGCAAAACCTCGGCGCCAAGATGCCCTTCGCGACGGGGCGATACAGCCCCGAGCAGGATACGATTTATGTCACCGCCGGGATCCACAGCAGCGAAGCCCTTTACACTCGTGGCGTATCGCCGATTCCCATCCGGTTGCGACTGGGTTCGCAGACCGAAGCCGAAATTGAAGCTCTCAAGTCTAACGCCGATCATGGCGCCGCCTTGACCTCCAAAGAGGCGGATCATGCTATCGAGATGGCTCTGCGGATTCCCGCGCTGGGCATCAAACCCAACCGGGAGTTGGCCCGTCTCATCGGAACGTATCCGGATAAGATTGAAAAAATCCGTGAGCGACTCTCGCGAGATCCGATCAATCCCGTCCCTCGCCCGGAAACGCGCGTCGTGACCCGGGGTGGCACCGAATTCGAAACCGATGCGTCCAAGGGGTCCAAGGCGATTTCGCCGGAGGCCGCAGCTGCGGCACAGGCCAGGTTGGTGAAGAGCATCGTCACTGGCCTCTCGAAGCGGCTGGAGAAGCTGTCGGACGAGGCGCGGGCGGCCATCTACCGGCAGCTGGTCGCGGCGATCCAGGCCGAGTTGTCGCTGACAGTACGTCGTAGCCGTCCAGCCAATCTGGTTGTTTTACGGCCGGTTTTGCGAGATTGGGGAAATCGTGGAGACAACCCCGTGTGCGCGGGGGGGGGGAGGTAGGGCTGGTCCACATTCAAGGATCGGGAATTGTCGTGGCAAGCCCCCCACGCGCGCGCGCGATTCCCTAAATATGCGCGGGGTGAGGCGTCCGGCCATTCATCCCTCTCTGGGGGTGCGTTGGGGGACTCCGGGGTTGAGCCTGTACCAATTTGGGAGGTGCGTTATGGTCGGTGATCCGCTTTGCCCATCCGATACCCACGTTCCCGCCACCGGGCCGGAGGCACTCGGGGTTCTCACCTACACGGGGGGTATTGCCGTCATTCCAAGGATTGATGCTACGGTCAAGCTTGCCCTGGCACCCTTGTCTTCGCTTGTCGCGATGATGGCATCGTTGGAAGGCGCGTACGACAGCGTGAAGTCCAGCGTCGGCACGCAGCGTGTTTCCTTCGCCACGGCGATCGGCAGTGTTGACGTATCCGAACCGGAAATTGATGCGGCCAGCCTGCCGCCGTCCGAGCCCGTCGCCACGTCGGAAGCTGCGGAGCCGAAGGCGGCCAAACCGCGGGTAAAAAAGCCCGTCGTGATCGACATGACCGCGGTTCACTGGACCCATGCACAAGCCGCCACGTATTGCGGGTGGAGCGAAGATCATTTTCGCCGAGTGCGGGATGGAAAATTCCCCCACATCAAGCCGAAAATGCCACGCGGGTATTACGTTAAAAACGGCAATCGCAACGAAAAGATCGCCTATAAGCGCGAGAAGGTTATCGCGTGGTTCGAGGGTTCAGGCGATGAACAAAATCGCGTTCGGAAATAGAGCGTTTGTGCGGTTTCGACACGGCCACTTGAGAGAGACACGGAAACGGATGGTATTATTATCCTACAAGGGGGAAACGGTCATGGCCAGGAAAAAACTCCCTGACGGCGAAGGGAGTCTCGTTCGCCGATTCAAGACGGTAAGATCAACCGGAAAGGACGGCAGGGTAAAAAAGACGAAAAAGTACCACGGAAACTACATGTGGCAGTATTCCGAGGGCGGCAAACTCAAGTCCGTCAACCTCGGGACCAAGGACTACAACGCGGCTTGCGTAGAGAAAAGCAAGAGGATGAAGGAGCGCCAGCGCGGCGACGGCACCGTCGTCGATCGCAATATCACCGTCATTCAATACGTGAAGAATTGGAAGGACAGGCGGGCCGTCCAGGAGAAATCACGCACCCACCCCAAGGACGACACGATCACCCGCTACAATACCGTTGTCGAAAACTTTACCGATTATATGGTGGGCGCCGGTCTCGAGCACATGCTCCTCCGGAATGCCCCCAAAACATTGCTGGGCGACTTCCATACACACCGTCGCACATGCACGAGCGGCGGCAAGCCGGACGGCACTCTGATCGCCGAGTCAACCGCCAATTTTGAGTTTCTCGTCATGCGCCGCCCGTTCCAGGAAGCTTTCGATGACGGCCTGACATCGGTAAATATCGGCTACAGGGCCAAACTGCACAAGTCCAAACCAAACTATGATCCCCTTCCCACCATCGCCGATATTTTGGAGGTGGAGGCGGAAATTACGGAAGAATCGGTGAAGCTCTACATGATGATGGTTGCGTTGCATGGGATGAGGAGGGATGAGGCCATTTTCCTGAAATGGGCGAACATCACCTTCGGCAACAACGAAAATGAGGGCGTCATCCACATCTGCGAGGAGCCTTGGAACGGCGGCTGGACGACGAAAAACGATGGCTCGATCCGCGACATTCCTCTTCAAAAGCAAATGTACCACAGGCTAAAGGATCTGCGCGATAAGCGTCGAACCGAGCCGCCAATGGGCTATATTTTCCTGCAGGAGGGCAGGAAAAAGCGCGGGCGGCCGATGGCGGAAAACGAAGGCTATCCCTATGATTGCCTCCAAAAGGCGGTCGGCAGAGTGAACGCAAGGCGGAAGACAGAGGGCCGGGAATTGTTGCCGCCGTTCAATTTTTTGCAGTTGCGGCGGCACTATATCACTTGGGGGCTGACGCGGAAAAAACACCGCATCACGCTGGCGGAAATGATCAAGCGGGTCGGCCACAAGGACGCCAAAATGATTCTGGAGCACTACTTGCGCCTGAGCGTGAAGGGCGCGGCCGGAGAGAAAGAGCGGAACGCCGGCTTTTCCGACGACGACCCCGAAATGCCCGGAGAGGTGGGGGATGAAGGCGACGGGGCTGCGTCGTCAGACATGACACAGTTCAGCGAAATCGCGCTCCACAGTTTGCGGGAGGCGACTTTCTCAGATGACGAGGATAAGGCCGACAGCGCCTGAGTGGACGGTGTTGCCCGGTCTCGTCGGTACACCTGCATCCTACGGCCTGTGGGTGGCCGTGCCGACAGTCGGCTGCCGTGCAACGCACGCAGCTTTGCGGGGGAGGGTATCATGTGCAGGCGCCCCGTCGAACCGGAGTAGATTGGCCGCCGCCCGGAGGGTTGGCGTTGGAGCCAACCGTCCCGCCCAGTCGCGTCGGCGATGTAGGCGACCGGGCAGATGCGGTTGTTGCAGTTGGCGACGTGGCGGTATTGTGAGCCGGATTTTGCCGACCTCTACGCCGTTAAATACTTTCGATTCTTGTTGAATTTTTTCGCTTTTTTGGATATATTTGTGGGGTCGAGTTACACACCGCCACCGACGGGGAGGACCAGGAAGTTTTAGGTCGGAAACACCACTCCGGCCTTACCGACGCCGACGCTGAACCGGATCTGTCCGAGGTCGTACCGTGGAGGGGCAACCCTGACGCGGAACTCGGAAACGCCGGACAGGCGAAAAAAGCTCACGGAGCTTCGGCGGCGGGGTAATGGATCGTGCCGAGGCCCGACTGGAGCGACCCGAGATGGTGCTGTAAAGGGCGGGGCTTGGCGACCACCGAACGACTCACTGGGGAGTTTTCGGTGGCAGTGTGGAGGAGGGCGTTTTGGGCGGTTTTGCCTGGGACCCTGACGACATGTGCGGACTTTTAGCGATATTTGGCGACACGTGTTATATCCACAGTTATGTCCACGGGCCGGTTTTCGCAACAATCAACCCGTTGGAATATAAGAAGTTAGTCGACAGCCAAGCTGTCATTCCCGCGAAAGCGGGAATCCCGGGCACGGCCCGGAGCGGATTGACGCTGGCGCGAAGGTCGGATGGGCAGGATTCAAGGCGCTTCCGCTGGTCGCGCAAACAGTGACTGGCACCCAAATCGTCATTCCCGCGAAAGCGGGAATCGCAATGCGGCATTTCGGCAACTTCTTGACTGACATGGATTAACAGTTTAACCTGTTGTTCCAAATGGCGTTAAGGGCGTTGGAGGTGGCGATATTTGCCGACTTGTGGCGACATCTTCCGACGCTTGTTATGTCCGTAGTTATGTCCACTCGGGGGTATCGGGCAGTCTCCGTGCCAAACGCGCTTTCCTCCTGAATCCGTCGCCGATCGGCGACACGGGAGGAACGTATGGCCAGCAGTGGAACCACCGCCCCGAGCGGGCTCCAAGCGCTGCAATTCGGTCAGATCCGCACAGTACGGCCAATGGCCACGGATCTGGTGATGAGCAACGCAGCGATTGTAAAAAATGTTGCGAACAAAATCAACCAAGCCCTGCAGACTGCTGTCGACCGCGATTGGATCGAGTCCCTTCGGACCGGTGGCCAAGACGTCGCCGCTTTCGACCCCGCCACTTACCTGATCGGGCCTGACCTCTGGCCCGACCTGACCCGGTGGTGGATGGAGGACGCCGCGAACGCCGGAATCGATTTATCCGCCTTCGATCCCGCCGCTTCTCTGGAAGATCGTCTGGCGTGGTGTCGGCAAAACGACATCAAGATTGCCTGCGGTTACGGGCGGTTCTCCAGCAAGCTGCAGAAGTCCGATTTCGACCAGGCACGCGCCATCGTCAAGGCCGCCGCGACGAAGCGGTACTACCTGCCGCCGGAGTACATTTCCATCGACCGCGCGCGAACGGGTCGCGCCAACCGCCGCCCCGGGCTGGACCGCAACACTTTTCTCATCTCCCAGAAGCTGGTTTCCGGGATGGTGTTTTTCAGCACCAGCCGGGTCTACCGCCGCGCCTACGACTCCCACAAGTATATCAACGAAAAAGTGTTTTCCAAGGGGGTTCGGGCGTTTGCGGCCAGCGGTACTTTCGATACCGCCCTCCCCGGCTGGAAGATCGTGCTTGCGGTTATGGGGATCGTCGACGAGCAGCAGATCGAAGCCACATCGGCTGCGGTTCGGAACAGGCTCATCGGGTTGTTCCTCGCAGGGTTCCTCCTGGGACCGGCGCCGGTCGGCTACATTTCCGTGGACGATCCCGGCGGCGCGGTCACGAATCAGGGAGCACCGCGCCAGCGGCAGGCGATCCATCGTCGGTCGGCGGACTTGGTGGCGAAGCATTTTGAGTGGATCGCCGGGGGCATGAAGTACGCCAAAGGCCGTCGTCTTTGGAACCAGGAGATCGCCGATTGGCCGGAGGAGGATCGCCGCCATGCGGTGGATGCCCGTTCGACGATGGGGCGCATGTCGCCGGAGGCCTATCGGCGGATGTTTCAGCGCAACGACTACCGCGGGTTGATGACCTTCTGCGAGACCATGAGCGAGTGGCAGGTTGAGAAGGATTACAACAAGCAGATAAAAAATGAAGGCGAGGTGCCGTCCTACCGCAACGAGGATCTCCGCATTGTCAGCGACGAACTCTGGGCCCGTGTCCAGGAGCGGATTGCAAGGCTGACCCGCGGAAAGCATGGCCCGCGCCGTGGCGGGGAGGCGCCGTTCTCGGCGCTGATGTCGCAACTGCTTCGTTGCGGCAAGTGCAAGCACGTGTTTCACAGTTACGGCTCGTACATGCACTGCCCCGAGTCCACGCGCGGCGAGTGCGATTCCCGTGGCACGGTGAACCCGAAGGTGGCGTTGGCGGTTGTTGTTGCCGCTATCCGAAGCCAGATTCTCGCCTCTCCCATGCTGGTGGATGAGATTGTCGCCCTGTCCATCGAGATCGATGCCCGTGACGACGGTGACGGCTTGTCGGAGCGGATCGCGGAACGGTTCAGGGCTGCCAAGCGCGCCGAAACCCTCATGGCCCAAATTTTGGAAGGGGCCGGCGACAAAGGCATGACCGATAGCGAGAAAAAGACCTACCAGGCCCTTCGCGTTGATTACACGCGCGAGACTGCGGAGGGCGAAGCGCTGAAGAACCGCCAGCGCCAGGCCCGGGTTCCGATTACCCGCGAGGAGGTCGTGAGGGTCCTCGCCAAGTTCGACACCCTGCTCCGCGACGCCGGTGACGGCAAGCTGGGTGGCGCCGACGACCGGGACCGTGCCTTTGAGCTGCTGAAAACCCTGGTCGGCGGCGGGATCGAAGTGTTTTTCGATTACCTTCCCAACGGCAGAGCTATCGGTCGGGGTCGGTTCAAGCCGATGGTCATGGAAGCGCTGCGGCAGCACGGCGCCATTAACACCGCCGTCGAGATCGACCTGGCTCCTGTCGAGGTGACCTTCCGGGATTTGCCGCTCTACGCGCGGCACAGTGACGAGATTTACCGGATTCGCCACGAAGAGGGCTTGACATGGAGGGCGATCGGCAAGCGGGTGGGCCTGGCGGAAGGCAATGTCATAAGGGCCTACGCGTATTGGCACGAATCCCGGGGCCTGCCTGTTCCCCCCAAGGTGAGGGTCAAGCGTAAAGACCGCAACCAGCCGTCTGCCGCTTGAAGTCCGCGATCCGCCCCACCATCACGCGCCCTGCTGTTGCGGGGCGCTTTTTCTTGGGCGGGTGTCGCCGTTTTCCTGGTTCCCTCCAATACGTTTTCGATATACGACAGCGTTTTTGCGATTTTTCGCCGACAGACGCGCGGACTGGCGATTGCCGTCACCCGCGCCCGGTGATTCCCGATTGCTGACACTGGCGGCGGCCGGGGTTTTCGCATCCACCACACTCTGCCGGTCCAGACCGGCGTTTTCAGGGGAAAAGAGATGAAAAAGCAACCGAAAGCCAAACGCGCCGCCTCGGAACCGGCTCAATCCAAACTGTCCCCACCCAAAGATCTGTTCGAGGACATCGCGCAACAGATCGCGGTGCTGGTGGTCCGGCAGATTCGCCGCAAGCGGGCGATGGAAGGGAAAAACCACAAGTAAAGCGTGGTATATTATGATGACGGGTCATATAGCGTTCGCCGCATAGGCATTTCGCCTGGAAAATACCCGCTACTCCCGCGTTATCTTCAGTAAAAGCGAAACACAAGCCGTAAAATGGGCGTTTTCGTTATTTGCATTTCCGGCGGGTCTGTCGCCCTGCCCCATTGCTCTCCATGCCTGCGTGATTGCAGAGACATTCTCGCTTCTCGAAACGAAGGGTTGCTGTCCCTCATTTTCGAAATCACCGCCCTCGTCATCCCGAGTGTCGTATGCGGCGTTCCCGTTTGTGGCGGGAATTGCCGCCTGTGCGTGCGCGGCTTTGCGCTAGGTCGGCGGCGGAGGGGCCGCCGTCTTCCCCGATGCCGCGTCAGCCGGGGATGATTCTGTCCGCCGACCCGTTTTTTGCTTTCTATGCTCCCCGCTTGCGGCGGGAGTTGTCACCAGTGTTTGCGTGGTTCCCCACCGGGCTGGCGGCGGAGCGGCCACAGACTTCCCCGATGCCGTGTCTGGCCGGGGATGATCCGTCCGCCAGCCTGCTTATACCCATTTTTAGAGGAGACGGCATGGGTGAAGAAAAACCCGATTACAGGTTGTGGCGCTGTCCCGAAGACGGGTGCGGCGAAGAGACGCTGGATTCGTATGAGGAACTCGCCGACATTGGCTCGCCGATTTGTCCAAGTTGCGACGGTGAAATGGCATTGGTCGGCACTGAGGGTCAAGAAAGAGCATTTAGGTGTTATTGAAAGCAAATCTTTTTTATGTTAAGAGGAGAAAATCGTGGGAATGGATGTCTTTTCGAAAAATGGCGGTTATTTCCGCCGGACCGTGTGGGTCTGGCACCCAATGGCGCAGGCGTTAACGGAGCTATTCCCTGAACGGACAACGGGTTGTACGGAATGGCACACGAACTCCGGCGACGGCCTGGACGCGGAACAGAGTGTGTTGCTGGCCGAAGCGATCGACGCGGCGCTCCTGTCGGGCGAAATCGACCGGTATGTCAAAGAACGGGACGCGCGGATCGCCGCGTTGCCGGACGAAACTTGCCGCTTATGCAAGGGCTCCGGTGTGCGGAGAGACAAAATCGGCAAGGAGATGGGTCAGATAAAGCGGATCATCACGGAAGCGGACCATCCGCGGCACGGCCAGGTCGGCTGGTGTAACGGCTGTAATGGCGTGGGTCATATCCGCCCGCCGGAAACGTGGTATCACCTGGAAGCCGACGATTTGAGAGAATTCAGCGCCTTCATCCGCGACGGCGGCGGATTTGAGATTTTGTGACTGGACGCCGGAGGAACGTCGCAAGGAGGAAAGTCGATATGCGTCAGTACGAGCTGGTGTGTGTGGACGGCTGTGTAGAGCCGCGACGGTGCGGGGCATACCGGAATTATGCGGCTCTGCTTGCCGCGGCGCGACGGGAGCGGGAAAAGCGTGGCGACACGGATCTGCTGTTGGCCGCATGGGTGGACGATGACGGGCGGGTGGCGCTGTCGTCATTCTCGACGGCGGAACTCGAACCCTGCGGTAGTCAGGTGAAGTAATCAACCAACAAAGCGCCAAACGTACTTGCGAGTCACCGCCCGCCATCCGGATGATGGCGGGTTTTTTACGTCGGCGCGACCGTCACTGGGACAGTGCGCCATTCGCCATTGCAGGACTTTTCAGAAAGGGAAGACATGAAACCGTCGAAGACCACGAAGAAGAGCACTTCGACCCACCGCAGCACGATGAACGATCTCACCGCCGTCGCCTCGGACCTCGGGAACGAGTTCGCGCTCGTCACGTCGAACTCCGCGAATTCGGACGGCCTCGCCGTCAGCGCCAAGTCGGCGGAGAACGTGAGCGCGCAGATCGCCGGCCTCCAGTCGATGGCTGCACTCACCGCCCGGATGATGGCCAGGGACGTGGTGGCGAAGGTCCGCGAGCGCATCCGCGCGATCAAGGACAACCTTCGCAAGATCGACAAGCACAACGAGGAAACCGAGAAGGCCCAGGCCGACGCGGAAAAGGCGATCATCGACGCGGCCGTGGCGTCCGTCAGCGCGAAGACGAAAGACAAGATCCTCGCGGCGTTCGCGGACGTCTGGAGCGTGGACGAAATCGTCCGCGACAAGGACAACGAGCCGGAGTACAAGGCGACCATCGTCCACGAGACGGCGGACAATCGCGGCAAGCCGAAGTTCGACGAACTGAAAGGCGCTTCGCTCATGCGCCACCTGGCCGGAAGCAAGACGCTGGCCGCCGCCAACGTCAAGGTGCGCGTGATCCCGCGCATGATGGCGGTGGAATTCGTCCATCACCTGGTCGAAATCTCCGTCGCGGAGCTGGAGGCCATGCTGGAGCGGCACAAGACGCTAACCACGAACAACGACGGATTCCAGCGGCTGGAGGAAATGCGCGCGAATTACGAGGCGGAAATCACGCCCGACCGGCAGGCCGAACTCCAGGAAACGTTCGAGGCGGGAACGGTGCTGGGGACCGTGGGCTCCAGTACCAAGCAGAAATTCCAGGAGGTCGCGCTGAAGGCGTCCGACGCGGTGATGCGCGGTCTGGAGGACCGCATCGGCGTGCTGGAGAGCGAGGGTGTCGAGGTCGTCGCTTAGTGGGGTGTGGTCGGCGGCGATATGCCGGACTCCGGGAACATGGACGTTCCCGGGGTCCACTTCATTTCCATTATTCCAACGCCGCCGACGGCGGACACGGAGCCCGGAGGCGAGGATGCCTTCGGGCTCTTTTTCCTCATTCATCTCTTTCACATCCACTCGGAGGTCGGGACGCAAGGGATCGCCATTGTCACGCCTTGAACAAAACCCACACCCCCGAAAAGGATCGCTATGACTCACAACGCCCCCTCGAAAGCATGTCTCCGCTCCCGGCAAATGGAATCGTTTCTGAATGAAATCAACGCGCTGCGCGTCCGTCTGGGAATTCCGTCGGCCATCGATTTCAAGGACATCGAAGGGAAAATGGCGGAACTTCTCGGCGTCGTGACGATGGCGCTGGAGGAAAACCCGGATCAGGATTTTTTGGGCGACATTTTTATGAACCACAATTTCGGGAATAAACGAACTGGGCAAACTTTCACGCCCTATCCCATCTCGAAGATGATGGCCCGAATGAACCTGGCGGACGCGCCCTCGATCCTGAAAACACAGCGATATATCAGCATATCTGATCCATGCGTGGGCGCTGGCAGCATGTTGATCGCCGCATTCAATGTGGCGAAAGACATGGGGATCAATCCGCAAGCACAGTGTTTGTTTCATGGATGCGACATCGACGGCATTGTATTGAGGATGGCCTATATCCAGGGCTCTTTGCTTGGAATGTGCGGCCATTTCGTTCACGGAGACAGTTTAAGGGTAGAACAATGGAACAGCTTCACCACGCCGCTTTATTACATCAACGCGTGGAGGTTTGGCCGGAAAATCGAGCGGAGCGAAACAGGGATACCAACGGCGGTCATGGAGGAAAAGCGCGTTGACATGGAAGCACCCCCGGAGGCGGCTCCCGACTCTCCCGGCATAGCCGTGTGACAGCTTGCATTGTTCTGAAATTTCGGAAGATACAGTTTTGTTCTGTCTCGCCAGAGAAGAATCCGTGGCGAAAGCGCCGTCCTCAAAACGGTGCGCGGCCCAAAAGGAGCTCACATGAGCAAGCGACGGGAACCATTTCTTGTGCCGCGGGAAGCGCAAAGCGGCTACAAGGCGCGGTATGAAGGCTTTTACGAAGACGAGGGCAAGGAACGAGCCTCGGTGCCGGAAGGGTTGTGTTCGGTCAGAAAGTCCATGAAGCGTGAGTTGAAAATCTTCGGCGCGCCACTGGACGAATACATGATTGTCAACGACCGCTCCGACGACGACGATGCGCTGAACAGCGTCTCCGGGCACGACCGGCTGGCTGCGATGGTCCGGAACACCTGGAGTTACGTTCACGCGGAACTCGGAAAGGGACGCGGCAAGCACTGGCGGTGGGGCGGGCTGGAAAATTACGACAGCGTCCTCGCCACGCGCTCGCCCCGGATCGTCTTTTCCGCGAAGACGCTCCAGGCGCGGATCAGTGCCGGTCGCTTCCCGACGATCCTGATCGACAAAAACCTGAGTTGGACCGGCGGGTGCGAGGCGGAGCCGTTGTGCGGGAACCCGGATCTTCTGGTCAACGCCGATCTCACAGCCGTATATAGTAAGGAAACAGAGAGCTTCCACCGATGCAACCGTCGCAAGGAGCCAGCACCCAGCTTGGCGGTTTACCGGGAGGCACCGGACCCGGACACCATCGACAAATTCCGTCATTCCCCTGCCTTCCGCCAGATGCACGGGTTGCCCCGGCTGGAGCCGCTGGGCGGGACGACGACGATGCTGGTGACGGCGCCGTTCAAGACGTGGTTTTCACGCGCCTATGAATTGAACCTGTCTCCGCTGTTCGGGTGGGACTTCGAGCGGTGGGCCGGACGGGTGAAGCGGATCATGGCGGCGCGCGTCCGGAAACATGGCCTCCACCCGGCGGCGCTACGGTTTGACGATCCGACGATTTACGGCAACAATCCATTCTACATGACCTGGCGGCGTTTCGCCCACGGGGAGCATCATAGCGGAACGCCCGACGACATCCCCTCGGAACTCCTGAGCGCCGTCCCGCCTACGTGTCGCCTGTCGCGACGGCAAGCGTGCTGCATTCTCCATGCCGCCGAGTATTTGTTCGACCGTTGCCGGAAATGCCGGGTTCCGTTCGGGTGCGAACCGAGGCCGTCCGAAAAATGGACAGACCATCCGCTGTGGCAGAACGCCATTCCGAACCGGGAGTATCTGGTCGCGTTGGCTGGCAAACTGAAACGGCGGCATCAGCAGTATTTGAAGGCCAAGGATAAGGAAGAAGGCGATGAACAGTGGCCGGAATTTCATTTCGGCACCATCCCGCCGACGGCGGAGCAGCTATTGGCAGACTACGACAATCTCCTCCGCTACGGCGCCGAACGTGCCGGACGGCGCAGCAAGGGGGTGGCCGCATGACTCTCTACGCCCAGCCGGTCGGGTTGACGCTGGCGCAGATATGCGGCGTTGACCATACACAGTTGCGAGACCTCAACCCAGGTAAATTGGAAACGACGCTGGAGCGGGTTGGCCGCGACAATTCGGCGATAATCGTGAAGATAGAAACCGCCGAACGCCTCCGGGTTCACCCTGCTTTCGGCGGCCTGCGCGCGGAGATCGGGCCGGATGACGCACAACCGCACAAGTCGCCGGCGCTCGCGGATATGCTGGACCATCTGACGAAGCTCTGTCAGTTTGATGCCTGGTGCGTGGCCTACCTGAAGGAGCCCAAACCGGAACGGTACTGGGGGCCTTTCGAGTTCCCGGACACCTACGACTGGAGCGACGTCACGGCGATTCTCTATAACCGGGACGGAAACATTCGTCCGTTCTGCACGGCTGTGCTGGAATCGCTCCGGGATTGCGAGGACGAAGACGCGCCGCCGCCGTTTTCCCTGCTCGTCCCGCTGTACGAGGACCATCGCCTGAAAAATGCATTGACGCCGATGGATAACCCGAAGGCGAGCACAAATACGCTGCCGATCGGCTGGCACTCGTATCCTGCGCTCCGGCACCAGAAGTGGCGGATGCGCTCCGTCACTGTCGCCCACACCAATCGCGTCGACGAATATTTTGCCCAAAAAGATGCCAAACCCGCGCCCAGGCAGGCTGTCCACATGGACGCCTGGATTACCAAGTTCGGCCTTCCGTACGATCTCAACAAGGCGTTCAACGCCTGCCTGGAAAAGATCCCGGTGGCCGGGCGGATGTTCGAGTGTGGGGTGGAGAATGCTTTTGTCCCGTGGATTCACGAGCTAAAGGGTCATCAGCGCGAATTGTTACGGGTGGACATTTTCCGCGCCGCGATGCCGGCGGCGGTCTGGGAGCGCACCATCCACGCCACCCTCGACGAATACGGCAAGGGTCTTAAAAAGGACAGCCCGTGGGGACTTCCCGAATGGGACCGCATCTCCCCCGCTCGTATGCGCTCCCTGCTGGTGGAGAATCCAAGCAGTCATTTCGCGCATCTGCTGTACTGCCGTCATCGCCGCGAACTGAAGCTGAACTACGCGAACAAAGCGGAGAAACAGGCCGACGCCGAATTGTTCAAGACGGCAGCGAAGGCCAGGGCCGCGCGGCTGAAGGAGATGGTCGCATTCCTCGACGACCTCCATTGCCGCAAGAGCGACGACAGGAAAGACAGCAATGACGATCAAGAAGACAACTGATTATAGGGAGGAAATTGGCGTGGGATATACCCTTAGTCGAGGAAGGCCGGA
>Ga0209737_10001464_pt1 | contig 16954 bp, 10 predicted proteins | sample TergutCu122P3_FD_187284 | JGI IMG/M metagenome (GOLD analysis project Ga0209737, IMG submission 187284) | Cubitermes ugandensis P3 segment gut microbial communities from Kakamega Forest, Kenya - Cu122 P3 (SPAdes) (version 2) | ecosystem: Host-associated > Arthropoda: Insects > Digestive system...
TCATTTCAAATTTGTCGGATGCAGTGACCCATGTTGTGCGATTCGTCATCAACCTTGCTCCTCTTGGGATAATGGGATTGGTTTATTCGTCCATTATGGAAAGCGGTTTGGAAGTATTGCTTGGTTACGGACGATTGATTATAATATTGGTATCAACGATGCTTGTTGTTTCGCTCGTTATGAATCCATTGATATCTTTTTTGGTGATGCGAAAAAATCCGTATCCATTGGTGTTAAAGGCGTTGAAAGAAAGTGGAATTACGGCATTTTTCACCCGAAGTTCGGCCGCTAATATTCCCGTCAATATGGCGTTGTGCGAAAAACTCAATCTCAATAAAGACACCTATTCTGTTGCCATTCCTTTGGGTGCAACCATTAATATGGCAGGTGCCGCGGTAACGATTTCGATTCTATCAATGTCGGCGGCCTATACACTTGGAATATCGGTTGACTTTCCAACTGCGGTAATTCTTTGCGTACTTTCAACGCTTAGCGCCACAGGCGCTTCCGGCGTTGCAGGTGGTTCGTTGTTGTTAATTCCTTTGGCATGCAGTTTGTTTGGAATTCCCGATAGTATTTCAATGCAGGTTGTCGGCGTAGGTTTTATTATCGGCGTTGTTCAGGATTCGTGCGAAACGGCACTGAATTCACATTCAGATGTGGTTTATCTTGGAAGTATTGAGGGACGGAAAAGAAATATTTTGATAAATCAGAAAACAACGACAGAAACACAATGAAAAAAGGAATCAAAACAGAAAGTTATTATGGAAACTTATGTTCACTGTTTTATGACATAGATAAACCGTTGCCAAATCAAGAAGAACTTGATTTTTATTTATCTTTTGCAAATAAAAACATGAATATTTTAGAGCCAATGTGCGGTTCAGGCAGGTTTTTGGTCAGTTTCGCTGAAAAAGGCTTTAGAATTGACGGCTTTGACATATCAAAAGAAATGCTTGAAAAATGTGTTGCAAAAATCAATAAATTAAATGCCAAAAACAACAATATATTGCAATGCTGTGGTTTTAAAGAGTTTTCTTCAGATAAAGAATATGGTTTTGTTTTTATTCCTTCAGGATCATTTTCGTTAATCATAAACAGAGATGAGATTATTGAAAACATAAAAATATTGGAGAGGTTAACTAAACAAACCGGGAAAATTCTAATTGAATTGGAGATCAATGAAAATATTGAAAAAGACATTGTTTCAGGCAATTATTCTGAAAAAAAGGTTGTAAAGAAAAATGACATTGAAATAGCATTTTCGCAAAAAATAACAAAATTAGACAAAGCAGAAAATGTAATATATTCAATATGTAAATATGAATTATTTGAAAACGAAAAATATGTAAAAGAAGAAGAGGAAAATTTCAATATAAAATATTATCAACCAATCGAATTTGAAAATTACATAAAAGGAACTTCGTTAAAAATAAAAAACAAATACATAAATTACAATAAAGAAAAGTATGTAAACAAAAAAACAGATAAAATAATATATGAACTATTTAAAGAATAGATTGAAAATGAGAAGAAAAGATAAAGAAATAACAGACATAAATGAAAAAATAGCAATTATTGCAAAATGTAAAATATGCAGACTCGGTCTATCAGAAAATAATTATCCGTATGTGATACCTTTAAATTACGGGTATTCGTATGAAAATGAAAAATTGACATTATTTTTTCATAGTGCCAAAGAAGGGAGAAAGATAGCAATAATACAGAATAACAATAATGCTTGCTTTGAGATTGATTGTGATACACAGTTAATTGAAGGAGAAAAACCTTGTAATTGTAGCTATGAATTTAAAAGCATAATAGGATTTGGAAAAATATTTTACTTGGAAACAAATGACGAAAAAACAAAAGGACTGAACCATTTAATGAAACATCAAACAGGAAAAGAGATAGAGTATAATTTTACTGAAAACGAATTAAATAATGTATGTGTATATAAAATGGTAGTAGAAGCATTTACAGGGAAGCAAAAAGTAATAAAAAAACAACATGCCTCTTGACAAACGGCATTTCAGATTGTATATTTGTAGCGCATCTAATAAATCTCAAAAAGCTATGAAAGTACTTTATAATAACTTATATACACATTTTGTTTTTACAACAAAAGATCGATTATTGACCATTGAAGAGTGTTATCGTCAAAGAATTGAAGAAGATTTTGAGGAAAATAAAGGATAAAAAAATCGTTTGATGATGCCCACATGAATAACCCCCAATGAAGCGCAGCGATTGGGGGGAGAGAGGAGAAAAGCGGAAAATACAGAACAAACACAACCCGAAGGGTTGAACATGCCAAAATATGATCTTTGCAAAACTAATTAATACTCACACCCATGGCTTATACTCAAATTCTCTATCACATTGTTTTAAGAACCAAACGACGTGAACCTTCCATCAACCAAGAAAATGTACAATCACTTTATAAATACATTTGGGGCATCATTAAAAACAAAAAAGGAAAATTATATCGCATAAATGGCATAGAAGATCATATCCACATTTTATGTGATCTACATCCCAGTATTGCATTAGCCGACTTTGTAAAAAGCGTTAAGGTCGCCACGTCACTTTGGATGAAACAATCTCCGGATTTCCGTCTCTTTCAAGGCTGGGGCGAGGGTTATGCTGCATTTACTTATTCATTTAAGATAAGAATGTGATAATTAATTACATTAAAAAGCAGCAGATGCATCATAAAGAAGAAAAAACACACGATGAATTAATGCGGCTATGGATTGAAAATGGTATGGAACCTGATGTACGTTATTTTACGTAGTCGTGCATTTATGTTCAACCCTTCAGGTTGTTTTCTTTCGCATTTTCCGCTTAACCCCCAATCGCTGCGCTTCATTGGGGGTTTTCATGTTCAGGCATGCGGACTGCGGAGTGTCTTTTTTCCCGGCACAAGGAAAAAGCTTTAGTCCTTATTGGAAATCTTTTCTGCAATTTTATTTATTATACCTTTGCGCGTTTTTAAGTGTTAGGCGTTAGTGGGAAGGAGGACGGTAGAAGGCAATGAATTAGAAAATTAAAAGTTAACAAAATATAAACAGTCCAAAAAGGACATATTAAAAATATCAGTATAAGATGAAAAAAATATTAATCTATTTTATTGTGACAGTTTTGTGTTGTTCAAATATTTACACGCAAAATTTGACTATTAAAGATTTAACAAATCTTTGCAGCAAAAAGAATTGGGAAGAAGTAAATAAAATTCTTCAAAAAAAAGGATGGGAATATCACGATTCTTCAACGAATAGCGGATTAGGTTCAATTGCTTGGTCATATGGAAAAAGTCGTTATGATGACAAAGCGTTGGAATGGTTTCAATTATATACTGATAATGAATTTCCAAATAAGGTATATGCAATCGATTATACTGTTCATAATCAAGAGTCATATTCAATTATTCAAGAGTCAATCGAAACTACTGGGTTTAAATTAATAGATAGCGAGATTAAAAATAATGAATTAGTCTCAACGTATGAAAATTCAAATTATCTTCTCATAATATCTACGATGAAAAGAACAAGAGAAGATTCTAAGAGTAGTAGCACTACATATAATATTGCATTGGTGCGAAAAGATTACATATAATAACATTTCCCTAACGCAAGACAGTGCAACGGACACGACGAAAAGTAAGATTGAAAATTATGTAAAACTTGACAAATCAAAGAACAACGATAGAGATACAATGAAAATAGAAAAAATTACCGAAAATAAGAAACAGTTCCTTGACTTGCTGCTATTGGCAGACGAACAGGAAAATATGATTGACAGGTATTTGGCAAGCGGAGATTTGTTTGCTTTATACGACAATGATTTGAAAAGTGTTTGTGTTGTAGTGCCGATAGATAGCGAAACCTGCGAATTGAAAAACATAGCGACATACGAAAAATATCAAGGCAAAGGGTACGGCAGAGCATTGATAAAATTTATTTCTGACTTCTACAAAAACGACTACAAAACAATGCTTGTTGGGACAGGCGAAGTCCCGACAATTTTGTCGTTTTATGAAAGTTGCGGATTTGGAAAATCACATCGAGTAAAGAACTTTTTTATCGATAATTATGAGCAACCTATTTTCGAGGGGGAAATTCAACTTGTTGATATGGTTTATCTAAAAAAAGATTTATAAACAGACAATATGAAAATACATACAACAAATTATTTTGACACTTTTATAGAAGTAGCGGAAGACACCAAGGCATATTGTGGTACAAAGCCGCCAACAAAAGACAAAAAAACTGTTGCAGAAATGCAGCATGACTTGATTGCTAAAAATCCATATAAGTACACATCTGACGACATATTTTTCAGGTATTTGCCGATAGAAATGATTTGATAAAAGCAGAATACAAACAAGCAAGAGAGCAGTTTTTTTCAAAAGGGCAACCTTGTTTCCGTGCTTCACCTCTAACAAAAACTTATAGGTTCGGTATTCACTGCGACAATAATGGGAAAGTTGCTCTTTACGGAATGGAAACAGAAGAATACCAAAAATTTTTAGCTGATCCCAAAATCAAAAAATATAAAGCAATGAAATCAAGTAACACCCTGTGATCTTCGGTTCGGGTCGCAATACATTGGGTGATTTTGTGTGGTTGTATGGGAACTACAAAGAATTAGCGACTATTTTGGATAGTTATATTATATCATAATTTTCCCTGAATGCATAGAATTATCCTACAAGAGGAAAAAAGAGAAAAAGAATACTAAATATTTTAAGTAACATTTTTTTTATTAATTCGCAATTGAATTTCACATCATTACCCTATAAAAGTAGAAATCAATAAAACAAAGTAAGTCATGAAATACATTGTCATTGGCGGCGTTGCAGGTGGCGCTACAGCCGCAGCCCGTATCCGTAGAATGGATGAACTTGCCGAAATTATTATGCTTGAAAAAAGCAAATACATTTCTTATGCTAACTGCGGACTACCGTATTATATCGGTGGGACGATTATAGACCGTGGCGAGTTGCTTGTGCATACTCCGACATCTTTCGGCGATAAGTTTAATGTAGATGTAAGAGTTGAAAATGAAGCTATAGCCATTAATACAGAGGTTAAAAGTGTAGAAATCCGTCGTGCAAACGGCTCTGTTTACACCGAAAGTTATGATAAATTACTATTGTCGCCCGGAGCGTATTCCATCAAACCTCCTTTGGAAGGAGTTGATCTTGAGGGGATTTTTACACTTAGAAATGTAGAAGATACTGACCGGATTAAAACCTACATCACTTCACATAAAATTGAAAATGCTGTAGTGATAGGAGCAGGTTTTATCGGCATGGAAATGACTGAAAACTTACATCACATAGGAGCTAAGGTTTCAATTATTGAAATAAATAATCAAGTAACAAGTCCACTTGATTTTTCCATGGCGGCACACGTGCATCAATATCTTTTGGAAAAAGGAATAGAATTGTATTTAGAGCAAACTGTGGAGCGATTTGAAAAGGATGGTGAAAAAATTAAAGTATTTCTTAAGAACGGTGATGTTATAATAACAGATATTGTTATTATGTCAATAGGAGTTCATCCAGAGACCACATTAGCTCAGGCCTCCGGATTAAAAATTGGTGAAGCAGGTGGAATTTGGGTAAATGAATATTTGGAAACCTCTGCAAAAGATGTGTATGCAGCAGGAGATGCTATTGAGTTTCCACACCCAATAACCGGCAAGCCATGGCTCAATTATTTGGCAAATCCTGCCAATCGACAAGGACGTATAGTCGCTGATAATATGGTATTTGGTAATATCATAAAATATGAAGGGTCAATCGGAACTTCTATTGTCAAGATATTTGACATGGCTGCTGCTCTTACGGGACTGACAGACAAACGATTACAACAGATGAATATTGAATATACAAGCTCCATAATTTATAGTTCATCTCATGCAGGCTATTATCCTGATGCTTTATCACTTATAATTAAAATCACGTTTGATCCCAAAAACGGAAAACTCTACGGTGGACAAGCCATTGGCTATGACGGAGTGGATAAACGGATTGACCAAATTGCATTAGTAGTTAAAAACGGTGGTACGATTTACGATTTGATGAAAACTGAACACACCTATGCACCGCCTTTTTCTTCGGTAAGAGACCCCATTGCTATTGCAGGCTACGTGGCAAGCAATATAGTTTGTGGTGCAATGCCGGTAGTTACATGGCGACAAATAAAAGGAGTCGACCGTAATAACATATTACTGCTTGATGTACGTACATCAGAAGAAAATGCTTTAGGAACAATACCGGGTGCGGTAAATATTCCACTCAATGAACTTCGTCTTCGAATAGATGAGTTGCCAGAAAATAAAGATAAGGAAGTTTATGTTTTTTGCGCTTCAGGTCAAAGAGCCTATCACGCGCTCAAAATACTTACTGCCCATGGATTTAAAAATATTAAAAATCTTTCGGGAGGATATAAAACTTATGAAATAGCTACAGGGCCGATTATAAATAAAGATACAACAATTTTACTCGAAAACAAAACCAACATTCCTCTTCAAAATATGGAAACGCAAACTAACACAATAAAAGTTGATGCCAGCGGATTACCATGTCCGGGTCCTATTATAAAAATGAAACAAACAATAGATTCAATCGGTGAGGGTAAGAGGATTGAAATAACTGCAACTGATCCCGGTTTTCATAACGACGTTGAAGCATGGTGTAATATTACCGGAAATCTGCTGATTTCAAATACCGAAGAAAAAGGAAAGTATATTGCCATCATTGAGAAAAAATCTCCGGAATCCGAAAAAATTGTCACATCAAGCGACGGGAAAGCAAAAACGTTTATTGTATTCAGCGACGACTTAGATAAAGCATTAGCAGCTTTTGTGTTAGCAAACGGAGCCGCCGCTACCGGAAAAAAAGTCACTGTTTTTTTTACCTTTTGGGGATTAAACGTAATTAAAAAAGTAGCAAAACCAAAGGTTAAAAAAGACATTTTCGGAAAAATGTTTGGAATGATGTTGCCGTCAAGCTCCCTTAAATTACATCTTTCAAAAATGAGTATGTTCGGCATCGGCGATAAAATGATGCGATATACGATGAAACAAAAAAGTATTTATTCATTGGAAGAACTCAGACAACAAGCATTGGAACAAGGCGTTGAATTTATCGCCTGTCAAATGTCTATGGACGTAATGGGTGTGAAACGTGAAGAGCTTTTAGACGAAGTAACTGTGGGGGGTGTTGCCACCTACATGGAACGGGCGGAAAGTGCAAATGTGAATTTGTTTATTTAATAAAAAAAGGGGCTGTCGAAAAACAGTCCCTTTTTGCATTTAGTTTGTAGACGTTACGCATAACGCCTATACTTGTATCCTCTACTTCTTAACAAAGCTCCTCACACCGGCATGATCACCCTCAATTACCCGTATAAAGTAAGTACCCGAGGAAAGAGAAGCTACATTGATCTCAAACTTCATCTCACCAGTCTCATAACGCCCAATAAGCATACCCATCGCATTGTACAACTCAATGATCGCTGGGACAGATGTAGAACGATCTACTGTCAAAACCCGCGTAGCAGGATTAGGATAAATATCATAACCAACATCATAACTGCCAATACTGTTACAAATCTCAAATGCTTGATCCAACGTAACAATGTTTGAACTGCCCGTAGTATAATGAGCCTGAACACCTACAGAACTGTAAACACCAATTGGCGTATTGGAATCGGTAAACAAAAACTCAGTATCCTGAACACCTGTAGTATGGATGTTACCATCCAAAAACACAGTATAGCTCAAAAGCTGCCTGGAGCCGCCCTTACCAGGAATATCTACAGAAATATCATCAATCATCAAGAACCACGAATCGTGGGAAACACAGTTGATAGCCAAATAAACATCCTGACCCGCATACGAAGACAAGTTGTAACTGTATTCTGTCCAGGTAGTGGGGGGAACAACATAACTGCCAGAGGAAATGAATGTGAAGTCTGATGGATTAGTGCCGGTAGTGGAAACACCAACCTTGAACCTCTCAAGTTCATACTGGTCGCTGAAAGATTTTGCCCAGAACCTGAACACAACTCCATCGGCTATACGCAACTGGGGTAAGATCAACCAGTCATTATTGGTACCGCCATAGAAAGGATTGCCAATATCCTTGTTGAAACAAGCCAGGTATTTGCTTCCACTATGCGCAGACCAACCTGCTGCTGTCGCTGCGGGTGTAGTGGCTGACGGGTTCATAACGATAAATGATTGCGGAAGACCGGCATTGGGCCATGTAACATCACTGCGGATACGGGTGGCTGAGCCTTCCAAATCCAATAAAGTATAGTCACCAATATCCTGGATAATGAAGTTTTCATAGCTCTCCATATCATCATGGAAAGGTACGAAAGGTGGTTCATTGTTCCAGCTAAAGAGTGCGGCCATTGTACAGTCAGGCTGTACAAGGCGGAGTTGATACGGGTCTTCTAGGATCTCTATCAACTCAACATTGTGGGTAAGGCTTGTAAGCGTAATGTTTACATTAGATGTATAAGCATGGAAGCCGGAAAGGGTAACATCCAAACGGTAAGTACCAAAAGTAACATTCGGAAGGGACACTACACCTGTCGCACCGGATGTTCCTGTATGCGGCGGGTATGTGGCATGGGTTAGCCTAACCTCTGCACCGGAAGGACTGTCTCCGGAATTGGTAGTAATGGTAACAACGTAAGTGCCGGAAGTAATCCGTTCAAGAGTATTAGAGAACGTAGGGTCAGATTCTATACCGCCATGGTAAACCGCTTTAACTGCCCACCTGTAGCTTCCAGCAACAAGCGTGTTCCACTGAGCGTCTGTAAACTCCTGCGTGTTCTCTGGTTCGCCGATTAATACAGACCAAATGTTTTCATTGGATTCCTGACCGGCCCGTAAGCGCCATAGCTTGTAGCCAACAATACCACGTCCACTGCTGCGAGCCATACCCCAGATAATTTCTACATGCTCATTTACTATTTCCGCCTCTACAATGCTTGGGGCAACAGGTACGTCATAAAGGATGATGGTACCCAAATCGGTAATGCCCGAAACATCTACAGTATCAACATAGGGAGTATAACCCTCTGCCGTAACTGTAAGAAGATAACCTCCTGCTTCGTAAACATTTGAAATCGAAAACTCACCACTAGCATTGGTAAGGATATTATCGTAGTTCTCATAGCCGGATAACGTGATGGAAGCTCCACTTATACGATAACCTTCAGCTGCTTCTACAATACCCGACACCAAATGTTGCGGACGTAGCGTCAGTTCAAAATCTACAATATTTTCAGTATTTGCTACGATAACGGTGTTTACAAAATCATCAAAATATCCGAACTTGGAAGCAACTACAGTATAATCCCTCGCGGGAACAAGCGGGAATTCATATGCTCCGCTAGCATCTGTTGTAGCTGTAAAGTTTAACGAGGATATAGTAACTGTTGCATCAGCTACAGGCGAACCGCCAGAAGTAACTGTTCCCCGTAGCGTACCGAATGGACCGGTGATAACCGACATCCGGATATTGGAAATGGCATTGTTGGAAGTCCCTGCCTGCGTCCAGTCAAATGGGGTACCATCGCTACTGTAAGTTCGTGTACGAGCTGTAGGAGTTACCGTAGTTGTGTAAGCGCTTATGCTGCCCTGCCAGGGGCCCATCATGGGACGTTCGGTCATCACCACTAGGTTGCCGCCGGTATAAAGAAATGGCTCCGCTAGTTCTACCGTAAGTTCGTATTGACCTAAAGGATTGGTTACTGTTCCTTCATATACCAGAGTAAAGTTGGACAAGGGCAACCAGGCAGGCAGTGAAGTCTGATTGGTTGTTGCCAAGTATACTTTAACAGGACGCGTATAGACTACTGAACTCGTATTGTTATAGAACCAGGTGAGGCTCCTTATCAGGCAATCATCCGGAACACCAATTTCTGAAGCCAGGTAAACGGACTGTACCATGGAGCTATTCCAGTTCCATATGAATGGCATGGAGGTTGAAGTAGAACCCGACCACGGGTTTTGGGGAATATTAACAAAGTCGTCTTCGCTAAAAGGACGCACGTTTACTGTGAAGGGCGCCGTTTCATTGTTGCTCAAAACCTGGTCGCCGGCTATCTCTACAACACCCTTGATCCGCACAATACCGGCTGTGTCAAACACAATATTCGGGAAAGAGACTATGGCAGTAGCGGATTGCGCCAACGGTTCGGTTACCAGCACTTCACCCAACAGCTCATCACCTGTTGTCATTAATTTTACTGTATAGCCACTCACGGGGTCTTCAATAAACCCATTATTCCTAACGGTTACATTATAAGTGTAGGGCCTCAAAGCCGACGGGTTACCAAGCCCCGTAACGCTAATGGCGGCCATGTCTATATCCGGTTGGACTGCAATTGTAATGAGCGGGGTCTCGTTGTTAAATTCAACCATATCTCCATCCATTTCTACACGACCTTTAATTCTTAAGGTACCTATCATGTCCGCCGTAAACATAACATCCGGAACAGAAATAACTCTAGTAGCTCCAGGCTCTAATGGTTCAGTTACTTCCAATATACCTATCTCTATATCGTTTTCAGTCATTACTTTCACCGTAAAGCCGCTGAGATCTTCACTAATACCTCTGTTTTTAACGGTTACATCATAAGTGTATGGTCTCATAATACCGGGTTGAGTTGGTCCGACAATGCTGATTGCTGCCATATCTATCTCCGGCAGCACATTCACTACTACATCATCCAACCAATAATACCAATTGCTACCGGTAGCTATTTGTTTAAATCCGATATAATGCGCTTCGGGTAATCCCGAAATATTAAGCTCTACGTTAAATTCATGCCATACGCCAGAACTTGGATCAAAAGTTTGTATCGGAATAAAAGAGTTCATATCTCTAGGATCCGTTACTATGCCCACCTGGAATGTTCCTGAACTTGAACCTTCTCTCCGTAATTTAAAAGTAACCATTAAATCCGTTACTTTGCGCTCAAAACGCGGAGTAACGGCGATTGTTTGCAGATTAGACTGGAATCTTAATGAGTATGGAGAGCTTACAGATTGTGCAGAAACTGTTCGAGGATAATTTTCATAAATTACCGGACGGAACATACAAGGCGGAAAAGCATCAACTCCGTAATTATCAAAATTTTCTACCCAAGGAAATTCCGTAATATTTTCACAGGCAGTTCTGAAAGAGGTGACTACAAATAAACTGGTATCTTCCTCTGCACAAAGAGCCCTCACTCTTACATCGTAAAGGGAATTTTCATTAAGGCCTGTCAAGAAGTATTCGGAAACATCAATTACCAGTATTTCTGCACTCCAATTAATTTCCGAAGATTCTTTATAAGAAAGTAGCCACTGGGTTTCCTCACCGACTGATATCCAACTAACAGTACAAGCATCTACCGTAATATCTTGCACTGTTATAGCCACAAGGCGAGGGCAAGTATTTTTGTATATCTCTATATTATCAACGGCTCCGGGAGGTTGATCACCTACAGATGAATCATTTCTCCAACGAATAATAAGCTTATAAACCCCTGTTTGTGTGATGAAAAATGTCGTAGTCCTCGTTTGCCAGCTTGACTGCATGTTCAAGTTAGCACCATATAAATTAATCCAACCGGTTGTGTTGGGATCAGACCCTGCTGTTACTGTGGCTGAAAAAGGCGCTAACCATACTTGAATATAGTCACAACATGCTTCTGCAAGAGCTTTCCAGTCGTAGTTGATTGTATATTCCCCAATTTCATCAAAAAGTAAATCTTTTACAGCATACACATTCGATGAGCTACTTATATTATAGTTATAGGTAGGAGGTGTCAGATTATCATTGGAAATATAAAGACATCGCATACCTCCATTGTTATTAGCGGTAGGAGAAGAATCTATTACCCATCTATTGGGTTGTGTGCCGTTGATCAATTGCCATGTTGTTGGTTCTTCAAAATCTTCGGTAAAAGGAATTGTTGCAGGTATAAGTCCCGTTCTAAATGTGGTTGCTCTATAAGCGCTGGTGTCGCCTTCTCCACAATAAGTGCGTACTCTAACATCATAAGAGGTAAGCTCTATAAGAGGTTCCATAGTATAAGAAAGTTCTGACACCAATTCTTCTTCAGTCCAAATAGAGGCTGATGCAGTTTTATAAGAAATAAGCCATTGTGTTTCTGTACCTTCTGTTTCCCAAGAAGCAACAGCGCTAATACCTAAGATATTTCCTACCGTTAAATTAACAGGACGGGGACATTCAGCCTGCGGAGTACAAACATTGAATTTGACATTATTACGGTCTGAGAGTAAAGTTCCCGTATAAGTTACTGATGACGGATTGAGAACGGTTGTACCATCAACAGCATAACGCAACGTTTTATTACTACCCGCGTTATGCGCCCGGAAAGTATTGTTGGTACTTGTTGTGTACGTACCACGATTATTAAGGTACGCTACTACTAAATTTTCACCCGTATATTCAAACGGCTCATTAAATGTGATGGTTACCCATGCATTACTATTATTATAAGTAACGGTTCCCCTATATACCTCTTGCATTTGAGATACCGGTACCCAGTCGGTAGTAGTTCCAAAAACGGTTTTATTCGTATTTCCTAAATAAATAGTTTGATTAACAGGCGCTTGCGCCGTAGTATGTATGTACTGGAATGAGATGGATTTTATCCATGCATGGGCATGCCCACCTATCTCGGAAGCATCAAAAATTTGTTGAGTGTAGGAACGATCGAAATAAGTATTTAACGGAATAGTATAAAGTAATACATTACCTTCATCTAAAATTTCATCTTCACAAGTCATTCTAACGGCAATTTCTATGTTTACAGGTATCGGCCTACAATCTCCATCAAAAATGGCTGTTACCGTATAGTTATGAAATCCATCAGGAACACCAGAATGTGTATAGGAGGTAGTAGTAATGGTATCCAAAGCCACGCCATTAAAGAATATTTCATAATTTTCCGGAGTGCCTTCCGGAGCTGTCCACGAAAGGACCATATCATCCCCTACTAATTGTGCAGTCAAATCAGTTACAGGATCACAATTCGGGAGAAGTCCTGAGTTAAATGTAACCATTCTATAGCTACTGGTATCGCCTTCCCCACAGAAAGCACGTACTCTTACATTATAAGAAGTATTCTCTGTTAATGGTCTTACGATACAGGCAGGATCACCGGCTACTAATACTTCATCACTCCAAACAGAATCTGACGCGGTTTTATAAGAAACCAACCATTCTGTTTCTTCGCCTGTGGGTTCCCAGGAAACAGCTGCGCGGTTTCCTAATGCCGTAACACTAACAGCTGCCGGACGAGTACATAAAGGAGCCTCATCTACGATAATATCATCTAACCAATAGTGCCAATTGTTAGCGGTAGCAATCTGTTTAAAGCCAATATAATGCGCTCCCGCAACATCGGCGGCATTTAATACCACATCAAGTTCATGCCACACACCAGAGGTTGGATCAAAAGTACGTACTGGGGTAAAAGTACTCGTGTCTGTAGGATCTGTTACCACACCAACCTGGAATACTCCAGAACTTGCACCTTCTCTGCGTAATCTAAAGCTAACCATTAATTCTGTTACATCTTGTGAAAACTCAGGCGTAATGGCCAATGTACGCATATTGGAAGTGAAGCGTAATGAATTGGGAGAACTTGCATGTTGGGCAGTAACTATTTGAGGAAAATTATTATAGATTACAGGACGGAACATACAGGGTGGGAAAGAACTTGCCGTATTGGCTGTATAACTGTCAAAATTTTCTCTCCATGGAAGCTCCGTAATAATTCCACAAGCAGTCCTGAAGTTAACGGTAACCCAGCTGCTGTTATCATCATATTCGCAAGAAGTTCGTACCCTAACATTGTATAATGTAGAGTGACTTAACCCTGTAAGCGTAATAAAGGTATCTGTTACACTTTCTACCATTGCTGCACTCCAGCCAACATCGTGGGGCTTATACTCCACAAGGTAACCCAAAAGGGCACCATAAGATGCGGCAGTCGGATTGCGCCAATTCAATGTCGCTTCATTTTCTTCAATGCTGGAAGTAATTACGGCAAAATTCGTAGGAGCAGGACAAGAAATTAAGGTAGTAATATTAAGAGTACTAGTCCAGGTGCTTTGATCTTCCTCATCACAAACCTGGCGAACACGAATGTTATAGGTACGGTTAGAAAGCAAACCGCTAATCTCTGCCACAGTATCATTTATGTAACTCGGTAGAGAAGTCCAGTCTGTTTCCGTAGAAAGTCTGTACTGCACCTCATATGGACCGGGATTAAAGGAAGGCTGTGTATTGGGTCTCCAATTTACAGAAGCTGAAAAATAGGATACAGTTCCTGATACCGCTGCCAAATTCGTGGGAGGACGGCACGTGATCAGTGTAGTGATATTTATGGTACTAGTCCAGGTGCTCAAATCTGTATCTTCGGTACAAACCTGGCGGACACGAACATTATAGGTACGGTTAGAAAGCAAACCGCTAATCTCTGCCACAGTATCATTTATGTAACTCGGTAGAGAAGTCCAGTCTGTTTCCGTAGAAAGTCTATACTGTACTTCATACGGACCGGGGTTATCGGAAGGTTGTGTATTGGGCCTCCAGTTTACAGAAGCTGAGAAATAGGAGAGAGTTCCTGCTACTACTGCCAAGTTCGTGGGAGGACGGCAGGATATTAATGTAGTGAAGTTTGCTTGCCTGTAGTTACTGGTGTCCCCTACTCCACAAAGTGCACGTACCCTTACGTTATAAGCGGTAACGCCCGCAAGGGATCCTATGGTATAAGTAGGCTCCAACACCAGCACCTCTTCACTCCAGGTAGAAGCAGAGGCAAGCTTATAGGAAATTAACCACTGATCCTCTTCAAATACAGGATCCCAGGAAGCAACAGCACTGAGGCCTGCCGGAACAACGGTTACAACTGCAGGACGGGGACAGGATGGAATTACTTCCACTACTACATCATCCAGCCAATAGTACCAATTGTTATGGGTGGCATTCTGCTTAAAACCAATATAATGAGCTCCGGTAATTCCGGCAGTATTTAACATTACATCAAACTCGTGCCATGTAGCATTGGATGGGCTAAAGGTTTGCACAGGAGTAAAACTGTTCATGTCTGCTGGGTTTGTTACTACACCCACCTGGAATGTACCAGACTGATCGCCTTCTCTACGGAGTTTGAAGGTTACCATCAATTCTGTAACATCGCGTTCAAAACGTGGGGTAATAGCGATTGTTTGCAAATTGGACTGGAAGCGTAAAGAGAAGGGAGGGCTTGCAGAATGGGCTGAAACCGTTCGGGGATAATTTTCATAGACTACCGGACGGAACATACAGGATGGGAAGGCGTCAGCTCCATAGTTGTCAAAGTTCTCTAACCATGGAAATGTTGTAATACTTCCGCACGCAGTCCGGAAAGTAGAAGTGAGCCAGGTGCTGTGTTCATCTCCTGCACAGGCTGCCCTTATCCTCACATCATAAAACGTGGAAGGGTTTAATCCTGTAAGTGTAATAAAGGTATCCGGAATATTTTGTACTGTCCAATTACTAACACTATTCATCTTATATTCTACAACATATTCTAAAAAGGCAATTTCCGGAGGAGTTGCCGGATTACGCCAGTTCAAAGTCACTTGGGTTGTTGCAATTGTGCCGACTACTCCAATGTTGGTAGGTGCAGGGCAAGAAATTAACGTGGTGAAACCTGTTTCCCTGTGAAGGCTCGTATCTCCTTCCGCACAAAATGCGCGTACCCTCACAACATAAGGAGTATTTGGGGATAATGGAGTGGCGTCAAAGGAATAAGAAGGCTCATTTACCTCAATCCAACTGCTCCATGTCGCTTCAGAAGTCCTCCTGTAAGCAAGCAGCCATTGTGTCTCTTCGTCTCCAGGGGTCCAGGTGATAGTAGCATTGCGGGCAGTAACATTGGAAGCGGCAAGATCTGAAATCCTAGGACAGTCTGTATTTGCTTCATCTATTGTCAAACGAATATTCGCTCTATATGAAGCAGTAAATGTTCCTGCTTCATTTCCGGTAGGAGTAGGGGTGTCTGTCCTATGATGCCAGTGTCTATTGGTTAGTGTAGTATGACAATAAACTTGTGCAGCGCATCCTCCACTATTTGTACATCCTCGACCTTCTACAATGATTAATAAATTTTCACTTTCATCATAGAAAAAAGGTACATCTAATGCAAAAGTAATCCAGCCTGTGGTAAAAACAAGTTCTGCGGGAGTTAACGTTTTTACCAAATCCGCCTGTGCCACAATGGTATTAAAGTTCGGTATCACTGTAGCATTTAAGACTGGCGAAGTAGTGGTCATCATGTAAATTGACATGGCTTTCGTACCTGAAAAACTGCCCGCCTGTTGAAAATTATAGGCAATGTGGGTAATTGTTCCGCTCATTCCGATTTCATCCCCCGCGTACATCATCACATCGTAGTTCCATCCAAACCAGCCCGGTACAGGGTCATACCAATTGGATGTTCCGGTGCCAATAGTAATAATTTCCTGTCCACGTAGCATAAAGCCACTCAACAGAAACATTGCAGTAAAGAAAAAGATAAATTTTTTCATATTAAATAAATTATTTGGTTAAGAATTATATTGATATAAAGTTTTTATTGTTATATTTTTTACGAAACGTGGGGCACAAAAATACATTTTTTTATGAATAATACCCTGTTAATAAAAAAAGGAGCTATTTTTTCGATAGCCCCTTTGCTTTTAATGAGTCTTGACATTTGTGCAACGTCTAGACTTTGTATTTCCTATTTCTTAACAAAGCTCCTCACACCGGCATGATCACCCTCAATTACCCGTATAAAGTAAGTACCCGAGGAAAGAGAAGCTACATTGATCTCAAACTTCATCTCACCAGTCTCATAACGCCCAATAAGCA